>FWPV01003559.1_pt1 | contig 34999 bp, 30 predicted proteins | sample 2228371 | NCBI WGS metagenome assembly FWPV01 (sample SAMEA103939776, study PRJEB20133) | metagenome | reverse complement strand
CCGAGTACTGCGGGACCATGTGTGAGTAATTGTCAGCCGGCGGGGGGAGAGGGAATGTGGCTCGCGGGGCTGTGTGCGGGTAACCGGCAGCTCAAGGGAGGCGGAGCTCGAATCATTTCCGATAAATTTTTTTGTTTCGATGGAAGTATGTGCTAATCTCAGGGGAAAGTTTGCGCCGTCTGAGGGGCGCAGGCGTGCTGGGGTGGTCTCATCAGTTATCACACTACATGGAGGAGCCTGTATGAAAGCTATCACAAGTGGTTGGATGAAAGGGTGTATTTTCCTGATGATTTTCGCGTTCGGCGTCACCGGCCCGGTGGTCTTTGATGCAGCCAAAGCATCCGCGGCCCAGGGACAAGACATCAGTTGCAGGTATTGCGGAATGATGAAGGCCAAGTTCGGCTACTCCTGGATGGTGATCGATTACAATGACGGCACCCAATCGGAGGTTTGCTCCATCCACTGCGCGGCTCTGGACATGGCGCTCAACACCGGCAAGACCCCGAAGGCCATTGCGGTTGGGGACTACAACACACAGGAGCCCATCGATGCGGAAAAAGCCTACTGGGTGATCGGCGGCAACAAGCCGGGAGTGATGACGGCAAGGGCCAAATGGGCCTTTGCCGGCAAAGAGGCGGCCGATAAATTTATCAACGAGCACGGCGGCGAGCTCGCAACTTTCGACGACGCCGTCAAGGCCTCCTTCGAGGACATGTATCAGGATACCCTCATGATTCGCAAGAAAAAGGCAGCCATGCAAAAGAAGATGGGGAGTTAGCGCCACCGGCAGAATTTGCGGCGTTTGCCCCGGGGTTGTGAATGGCGAACGATTTCTCCCCGTGCCGTTCATGGAGCGATGCTGTTCCCATGAACGGCAAATCCGTTCAGCAGAGGCATTTGTTCGAGCCGAGTACCCGTATATGAGAAGGTCTTCGATTTATCTGGGGTTTTCCTTATCGTGTCTGGTTGCCCTGGGTTTTCTTTGCTTTATTTATCCTCACTTGTCAGCGGAGCAATACGACCAGATCCTGGCTGAACAAAAGCGGGTTGTGCGGGATTTGCAGCTCACCGATCTGTGCCTTTTTAGCGAAGCACGCTACACCCGCAATCTCTCCCAGGCGGATTGGCACGCTCCCTTCCAGGACAACCCCATGGCTTTTGACACCTTCCCTTCCGGGTCCCTTGTGCGGCCGACCGTTCTGCTTGCGGATGACACGCCATGAAGTGGCTCGATCGCCAGCGCTGCCTGATGGACTTCACGCTTTCCTGCGTGTGGCGCAGAAAGGGCAAAAATCTTGGGTTCCTGCTGGTGTATACGCTCATCATATTTGTTGTCTGTTCGGTGATCTTTTTTTCCAATGCTCTGCGGCGCCAGGCAGACGCCGTTTTGCACGATGCACCGGAAATGATTGTGCAGAAAATGATGGCCGGCAGGCAGGAACTCATGCCCCTTGCTCACCAGGAAGACATTGCTTCCATTCGCGGTGTCCGCTCCGTTGAGCCGCGTGTGTGGGGCTACTATTTTCATCCCGCGACTCAGACCAACTATACGTTGATTGGGCGCAAGGATTTCCGCCACGGGGACGATGCGGTCGAAGTCGGGCAGGGGGTGCTGCGCACGTGGGGAGCGGTTCAGGAAGACAAGCTGTATTTCCGCATGGTTGACGGCAAGGCACTGGATTTGAAAATTGCCGCGACCTTCAGTGCTGCAACCGATTTGGTCAGCGCCGACCTGATCATGATGTCGCAAGCGACCTTCAGAAGACTGACCGGCATGCCGGATCAATTCGCGACCGATTTTTCCGTGCGCGTCCGCAATCCCCAGGAGTGCACGACCATCGCCGAGAAGATCACGGGCATCGTGCCCGGAGCCAGACCCATCCTGCGGGAGGAAATCGTTCGAACCTACAGCGCTCTTTTCAATTGGCGCAGCGGCTATATGATTGTCATTCTGAGCGCGGCAATCCTGGCGTTTTGCATTTCTGCGTGGGACAAGGCCACCGGTCTCAGTGCCGAGGAAAAGGCCGAGATAGGCATATTGAAAGGGGTCGGGTGGGGGACTTCGGACATCCTCGGCATGAAATTCTGGGAGGGCATGACCGTCTCGCTGGCGGCTTTTTTTGCAGGCGTGATCGGTGCCTACATCCATGTTTTTTTCTTTTCCGCGCCCTTCTTCGAGCACGCCCTCAAAGGCTGGTCAATCCTCTACCCCAGCTTTCGACTGCGCCCCGAAGTCAACCTGTTTGAACTGGCCGTGCTTTTTTTCCTGACGGTGGTGCCGTACACGTTCATCACCATCATCCCCATATGGAGAGTTTCCGTGACGGATCCCGACCTCGTCATGAGGCAGGGATAGACGGGATTGGACAGCAGCTCCTCATGATCGAACTGTTCCAGGTTTCAAAAGTGTTCAACCCCGGCAGGCACAACGCGTTCACAGCGTTGCACGGGATAGACCTGAGTATCAAAACGGGCGGTGTCACGGTCTTCAAAGGACCCAGCGGTTCAGGCAAAACGACGCTGCTGAGTGTCATTGGATGTATGGCCAGACCGACCACCGGCAGGATTTTTCTGGATGGAACGGAAATCACCGGCTTGCCGGAACGATTTGCCACGCTCACCCGCCGGCAGACTTTCGGCTTCATTTTCCAGAATTATAACTTGATCAGGGGACTGACGGTTCTCGAGAACACCATGATTCCTGCCTACCCAACCGGGCGCAACTATCAGGAGATCAGGCAAAGGGCACTGGAATTACTGGAAAAACTGAAAATCGAATCAAAGGTGCCCATGAAGGTGGAGCATCTTTCCGGCGGCGAGCAGCAACGCACGGCAATCGCCCGGGCGCTGATCAATGATCCGGCCGTTGTCATCGCGGATGAGCCCACAGCCCATCTCGACACCGAACTGTCAATGGAGCTTCTGGAAATCGTAAACGACCTCAAAAATGAAGGAAAAACGATACTGGTCGCGAGTCACGACCCGCTCATTTTCGAATCCACGGCAGTGGATCGGGTGGTCAGCTTGCGCGATGGTAAAATGATTGATCAGGAAACCCCCAGGTGATTCTAAGCCCCGCCATAATAGCTTTGGAGGCCGGAGCGGTGCTGGCTGCGGGCTATGCGGCCTATGCGTCGGCAATGGCCATGCAGATCATCCAGGGGTGGGATATCGCCAGCGGCAGCGAGCAGCAGCTGCTCCTCGAGAAAAAGACTTACCTGATCTCGACCATTTTTGCCTGGCTGATGGCGTACCAGATCATTTCCCTGTTTCTGTTCAGCTACACGGCCGAAAAGCTGCATGATTTGTTCGTCGGTGCCATGTGTGCGGCCGGCTCTTTGAACGTCAACGATTATGGCTATCCGACCCTGGTGCTCAAGGCTTTCAACTGCCTTTTGTGCGGCATCTGGCTCATTGTCAACAGGACCGACAACAGCGTGGCCGATTATCCGCTGATCAAGCCCAAATACAAGCTTCTCATCGGCATAGCGGTGCTGCTGCTGATCGAAGCGATCTTCCAAACCACTTATTTCGTGCAGATGAAGGCCGATGTCATCACCTCGTGCTGCGGCATGCTCTTCAGCGAAACTGAAGAGACTGTGGCGGGTGGGCTGGCGGCGTTACCCTCGTATCCCACCAAGGTGATTTTTTATTTGAGCGTCCTCATCACACTGCGGGTCGGAATCCACCACTACCGGACCGGCAGAGCGGCCCTGGTCTATTCCTTGTCGGCCGCATGGCTGTTGATCCTGTCCATTGCCGCAGTCATCTCGTTCATCGCGCCGCATTTTTATGAACTGCCCGGCCATCACTGTCCCTTCTGCATTCTTCAGAGAGAGTACCACTACATTGGCTATCCGCTCTACCTGGCGTTGTTCACGGGCGGCATAGCGGGGCTGGGTGTCGGGGTTATAGATCGATTCAAGGGCAGCCCTTCCTTGCACGCGGCCGGCCCCCTTTTGCAGAAACATCTTTGCCTGTTATCGATGATCGGATATATGTTATTTGCAGTGATATCCGTGTACCCGATGATCTTTTCAGACTTCAGGCTGGAAGGTTACTGAGCGAAGGCAGGCTTTCCCATAGAATCGAAGGGCTGCTTGCTTCCTCACCAGTCGAGAAGGATTTTTGTCAATTGCCGAGGCGGTTGATGTTTTTCCTGGAGAATAACATGGCGGACAACGGCAGAAGTTTTTCACCCAAAACACTGGCCATTGCACTGGTTGGTGCGATGCTTGCGGGAATCGTTTTTGGTTATGCCATGCGCGGCGGCACTGGTGCAGGCGGGTCCGCCGGCGTCGAGCAGACCGCTTTGAAGCCGGGTGAAAGCGACGGACACTCGCGTTATGTATGCCCGATGATGTGCATCCCGCCGATGGATAGGGGCGGCACCTGCCCCATCTGCGGCATGGAACTGGTTGGAATTTCAGGTGAAGCCGATGCCGAGGGTGCTGCGGCGAAGCTGGAGTTGACGGCGGAGGCGATGCGCTTGGCTGAAATTCGTACGGCGCCTGTGGAACGTAAGTTCGTATCGGCCGAGGTCAGGCTGTTCGGTAAAATCGACTACGATCCCGCCCATGTGACTTATATCACTGCGTTTACCCCGGGCGTCATCGATCGCGTGTATGTCAAGCGTGCAGGCCAGTTTGTGCGCTGGGGGGACGCGCTGTTCGACATTTATTCATCCGACCTCCTTCAGACCCAACAACAGCTGGTTGAAGCGACCAGGTATGTGCCCAGTTTTCTCTCTTTTCAGGACAAATCACCCCATGTCGCCCGGGACGTCGAGGTGCAGCCGCGCCAGCAGAACAGTCTGACGCCCGGTGAGAGGACCCCTGAAGTGGAGGAGGCTTACCGGACCGTGGAGGCCATCAGGCATAAGCTCCGCATCCTGGGCATGCCCAAACGAGACATCGACGAACTGATGAAAAAGGGTGAGGCAACCGGTATCGCCACGGTTTACGCGCCGATGTACGGCCAGATAACGGAGCAAAACGCCTTCGAAGGGACCTATGTGAATACCGGTACGCCCATTTTCACCATAGCCGATCCGCAATTTGTGTGGGTGAAGCTGGATGCCTACGAGATCGATTTTCCCTGGATCCGAAAAGGCCAGGAAGTGGATTTTCAAACCGACGCTTATCCCGGCGAGGTGTTCCAGGGGAAGGTTGTTTTCATCGATCCTGTGTTCAATAGCAAGGCTCGGACCTTTTCCATCGCAGCGGTTTGTTCCGACAAGGGCGGCCGCTTGAAGGCGGGAATGCTGGTGCGGGCGGTCATTCGAGCGCAGTTGACCGCCGCCGGCAAAGTGTACAGACCGGCCGGCAGGGAGGAACAGGCACCCCTCGTGATACCGGCTTCGGCACCCTTGATTACGGGCAAGCGTGCGGTGGTCTATGTGGCTTTACCGGATAAAGAGGGCGTGTTTGAGGGGCGAGAAGTGCTGCTTGGGCCTAAAGCCAAAGATTCCTACGTGGTTCTGGGTGGGCTGGAGGAGGGGGAACGGGTCGTTGTCAACGGCAACTTCAAAATCGACAGCGCGGTGCAAATTCTTGCCAAGTCGAGTATGCTGGGCATCGGCGGCGACCATTCAGCCATCGCTCACAACCGCCCCGGCAGTTCCGATGCGGTGCACCAGGACTATTGGGATGAGCGCACCGAAAGTCGCATGCAGGCTTTGCAGGGGGATGACCCGGTCGGCGGCAAACTGCAGCATGATGAAGCTTCCCGAAGTCGAAGCAGCCAATCGATCATCAACCGAAGGCGGCCAGGCACCTACGGCGACACCACCCGACCGATCCCGCCGAGAAGGGAAAATTAGCGTGTTCACGTTTCTCGGTATGTGACCAGCACCTCCATGAACGAGTCCGCAAAAAATTCTCCCCCCCATCTTTCCAACTGGATGGATCGCGTTATCTGGTTCTCTCTGGAGAAGCGCATCATCGTCTTTGTGATGATTCTCCTCATCGTCTTCTGGGGCGCTATGGTGGCTCCCTTCGACTGGCGTTTGGGTGGACTGCCCCGCTACCCGGTGCCGGTCGATGCCATTCCGGACATAGGAGAAAACCAGCAGATTGTTTTCACCGAATGGCCGGGAAGATCTCCCCAGGACATCGAGGACCAGATCACCTATCCGCTCACCGCCGCCCTCCTTGGCATTCCCGGGGTCAAAACCATTCGCGGTTACTCGATGTTCGGCTTCTCTAACATCTACATCATCTTCCAGGATAAGATTGACTTTTACTGGTCGCGGACCCGGGTGCTGGAAAAGCTCAACAGTCTCCCTGCGGGAACTCTGCCCCCCGGCGTTCAGCCCGCTCTTGGGCCGGATGCAACGGCTCTGGGGCAGGTTTTCTGGTATGTGCTGGAGGGCCGCGATGAGAGCGGCCGGCCCAGCGGGGGCTGGGATCTGCATGAGCTGCGGACGCTGCAGGACTGGTACGTGCGCTATGCCCTCCTGGCGGTGGACGGAGTGGCTGAAGTCGCCTCGGTTGGGGGTTTTGTCCAGGAGTACCAGATTGATGTCGATCCCAACCTCATGCGGATCTACAACGTCAAGCTGGAAGACGTGGTGCGCGCGGCCCAGAGGGCCAACATCGATGTGAGTGCGCGCACCATTGAAATCAACAAGGTGGAGTACGTCATCCGCGGCTTGGGTTTTGTGGAGAACCTGGAGGACCTGCAGCATGCACTCATAAAGGTCCAGGACGATGTTCCGGTGTTCATCCGCAATGTGGCCAACGTCGCTTACGGTCCTGCGGCGCGCCGCGGCGCCCTGGACAAGGGGGGCGCCGAAGCGGTCGGCGGGGTCATCGTGGCCCGGCATGGAGCCAATCCCTTGGCGGTCATCAAGGGAGTCAAGGAGAAAATCGAAGAGATCGCTCCCGGACTGCCGCAGAGGACTCTCCTTGACGGCACGGTGAGTCATGTCGCCGTTGTGCCGTTTTATGACCGCAGCCACCTGATCCATGAAACTCTCGGGACCCTCAATGACGCCATATATGAGGAAATCCTGGTGGCCATCGTGGTGATTATTCTGGCCGTGATGCATCTCGAGAGCGCCCTGCTCATATCGGCGGTGCTTCCCCTCGCAGTCCTCATCGGTTTCATTGCCATGAAACTATTCGGCGTGGACGCCAACCTGGTTTCCCTGTCGGGAATCGCCATTGCCATCGGTACCCTGGACGACATGGGGATCGTCATCTGCGAGAACATTCTGAAGCACACGCAAGCGGCCGGCGCCGGTGACAATCGGCTGAAGGTGGTGTTTCGGGCGACGCGCGAGGTGGGCGGTGCGGTGCTTGCCGCGGCTCTGGCCACGATCGTCAGCTTTTTGCCGGTCATTGCCTTGGAAGGGCCGGAAGGAAAGCTTTTCAGACCTTTGGCATTCACCAAGACTTTTGCCCTGGCGGGATCGGCGCTCGTGGCGTTGACCATGTTACCCCCGCTGGCCGCGATGCTGTTTGGATCGAAACAGCGCAAGATCAAAGCACCCCGCTGGGTCCTGTTCGAAGCGTTGATCTATCTGGGTCTGCTCGTCGTCTTCCTGGTGAACTGGTGGATCGGCCTGGTGGTGGCCCTCATAGGCGCCTACCGGCTGTTGCTCTACTGGCTTCCCCAGGGTTTCGGAAAGTATATCAACTCCATCAATTGCGGGTTGGTGGCGGTTATCGTCACCATCTTACTGGCGCGACACTGGCTTCCCTTCGGCCCGGAACAGGGCCTGCTGCTGAATACGCTGTTCGTGGGCGGCCTCATCGGCGGTTTACTGGCATCCTTCCTGATCCTGCAACGCTATTACGAGCAAATACTGTTCTGGTGCCTGGGTCACAAAAAGATCTTCCTGGCGTTGCCGGCGGCCATGCTGTTCTTTGGGGTGATCGTGTGGACGGGGTTTGCCCCCGTTTACTCATGGCTGCCAAATTTCATAAAAAAAACGACGGCGGTCACCTCCATCGCCCGGCAGTTCCCCGGCCTCGGTAAAGAATTCATGCCGCCCCTCGACGAAGGATCGTATCTTTTTATGCCGGTCACCATGCCTCATGCTTCCATAGGTGAGGCTCTCGACATCGTGCGCAAGCAGGATACGGCCATTCAGGCCATTCCCGAAGTGGAGCTGGTGGTGGGTAAACTGGGCCGGGCCGAGAGCCCCCTTGATCCGGCCCCGACGTCCATGGTGGAAACGGTCATCAATTACAAGCCGAAGTTCATCAGCGATCGGGCTGGGCGTCCTTTGTCTTTCAAGTATTCAGCCGATGAGATCGATCTCTTCCGCAGCACGACAGGGATCCCCCTGAAAGCTCCGGATGGGCTGCCGTATTTGGTCCGCGGCCGGTTTGAACGCGATGACGAAAACCGGCTGATCGCCGACCCCAACGGCAAGCCTTTCCGCCTGTGGCGGCCGGCCCTGGACCCCGGGCTGAACCCGGGACGTCAGGCATGGCGGGGGATTCAGGAACCCGACGACATTTGGCAGGAGATCGTCGAGGCGGCCAATGTTCCAGGCACTACACGAGCGCCCAAGCTGCAGCCCATCTCAGCCAGAATTGTCATGCTGCAGAGCGGCATTCGGGCGGCCATGGGCGTCAGGGTCAAGGGCGCCGATCTGCAGACCATCGAAAAGACCTGCGGAGAAATCCAAAAATACCTCAGAGAAGTTCCTTCGGTGGCCTCATCTTCGGTCATCGCCGATCGCGTGATCGGCAAGCCCTACCTGGAGATCGATATCGATCGGCAGGCGATCGCTCAATATGCCATCGATCTGCAGCAGGTGCAGGATGTTGTTGAAGTGGCCATCGGGGGCGACCAGATCATGACAACGGTTGAGGGCAGAGAGAGGTACCCGGTGAGGGTTCGATATCTGCGCGAGCTGAGAGACGACCTTGAATCCCTGGGCAAAATTCTCGTCCCCTCGGCAAACGGAACCCAGATTCCTCTGATGCAGTTGGCGGACATCAGGTACACACGGGGACCCGAGGCAATCAAGAGTGAAGATACGTTCCTGGTGGGCTATGTATTGTTTGACAGCAAGCCCGGTTTTGCCGAGGTCGATGTGGTCGAGCAGGCCAGGCATTACCTTAAATACAAGCTGGAGAGCGGGGAACTGCAACTGCCCGAGGGAGTCAGTTATTCCTTCACGGGAAGTTATGAGAACCACATCCGTTCGGAGAACAAATTGAAGGTCATCCTGCCCATCGTGCTGCTGATTATTTTTGTGATTCTCTACATGCAGTTCAATTCGGTGGTTACGACGCTTCTGGTTTTCTCGTCCATTCCGGTGGCCTGGGCCGGCGGCTTCATAATGATTTGGCTTTATGGGCAGCCGTGGTTTCTCGATTTCAGCCTGCTCGGCACCAACATGCGCGAGCTCTTCCAAATTCACCCCATCAACCTGAGCGTGGCGGTATGGGTGGGCTTTCTGGCTCTGTTCGGAATCGCCGCCGATGACAATATCGTCATGGCGACTTACCTGGAACAACGATTTGCCGGGCGGGAGCCGGAAACCACCGAGCAGATCAGGCGAACCACCATTGAAGCCGCCAAACGGCGCATCCGGCCCTGTCTGATGACAACCGCCACCACCATCCTTGCGCTGCTGCCCGTGCTGACGTCTACCGGGCGCGGCTCGGAAATCATGGTCCCCATGGCGATTCCTTCCTTCGGCGGCCTGACCTTTGAAGTGATCACGATGCTGACAGTCCCGGTGATCTACTGCGCCATCAAGGAATTTCAGCTGAACAAGCGGCTGAATACAGCTCCGCACAATTGAGTCGCCGGACCGGCAGGTTGGGTAGAGCGCAGCACAACCCAACGAATGTTGGAAAGATACTCCCGGAAGCTACCGGATTGACCGGTATCGGCTTTTGCCGGGGGCATGGGGGCAGCGGATGGGAGTGAATAACAGGTCCATTTTTACGGCATTATCTGCTAGACTACACGACTGTGTGATGAGGAGGCCACAGACGGAGGAACCTTTCGGATAGCCGCCTCGTTTGTTTTGTCACCTGAAAAGAGAGCTTGGAAGCACATGCGGAAAAAACGGGTTGCTGTTATAGTGGTGTTGCTGATGGCCGCCGCGGCCGGAGGCGCCTATTGGCAGTGGCGCCAAGGTCAGCCGGAACAAGCCCAAACGGAGCTTGTGCTCTACGGCAATGTGGATATTCGCCAGGTGGAGCTGGCCTTCAACGGCAGTGAGCGCATCGCCAAGCTGGCGGCGCAGGAGGGCGATCGCGTCAAGCAGGGGCAACTGTTGGGAAGCCTGGAAAAAGTGCGTCTGGAAAACATTGTTGCCCGTGTTGCGGCGCAGGTCAAAGCGCAGGAGCAAATTGTCGAGCGCCTTGTGGCAGGGAGCCGCCCCCAGGAGATTCACAAGGCGCGTGCAGAAAAGGAAGCGGCCGCAGCGGAGGCGCGCAATGCCAACCAAATCTATGAGCGCAGACGGCCGTTGGCGAAGCAGGATGCCATTTCCAAGGAACAGACAGCCGTCGCCCGAAACAATGCGAGAGCGGCCGAGGCCAGGTTGAGGGCGGCCGGGGAAGTACTCGATCTGGCTGTGGAAGGGCCGCGCAAGGAAGACATCGCCGCGGCCAGGGCGACACTGGAGGCGTACCGGGCGGAACTGGCCTTCGAACATCAGAGGCTGATGGATGCGGATCTTTTTGCACCCACCGACGGGGTCATTCAAAATCGAATTTTGGAACCCGGCGACATGGCTTCACCGCAACGGGCGGTTTACACCCTGGCTCTGACCAATCCCGTGTGGGTGAGAGCCTATGTGCCGGAAAATCAAGTGGGCAAAATTTGGCTGGGCATGTCCGCCCGGGTGGAAACCGACAGCTACCCCGGTAAAAGGTACGAAGCCTGGGTCGGGTTCATTTCCCCGACTGCCGAGTTCACTCCCAAAAGTGTGGAGACAACGGAACTGAGAACCAAGCTGGTCTATCAGGTACGGGTTTATGTCTGCAACCCGGAAAACCAACTGCGTCTGGGCATGCCGGCTACAGTGACCATCCCGCTGGATCAGCCGGTTGCCAACGAACGGACCGAAGCCGATCGCTGCAAGCAAAATTGAACGACAACGAAGCCACGACACACCATCACGGCAGTCCACCCGACCAGGTGGTGCTGGAGTTCAAAAACGTCAGCAAGACCTTCACGGCCGGTAAACGCAAGATCAAGGCGCTGGATAACGTGGAGGTGCGCGTGCCGGCAGGGGTGATCACCGGCTTGATCGGGCCGGATGGAGCCGGCAAGACGACGCTGATGCGCCTGGCGGCGGGATTGCTCGTTCCGGATACCGGTACCATCACGGTCCTGGGCCTGGATGCCACCCATGATTCTTTGGCGGTGCAGGCCTCCATCGGTTACATGCCCCAGCGGTTCGGCCTTTACGAGGACCTCACCGTTCAGGAAAATCTGGATCTTTATGCAGACCTGCAGGGAGTCACCAGGGACCAGAGGGTCGATCGGTACCGGGAGTTGATGCGCATGACGGGGCTCGCCCCGTTCACATCGCGCCTGGCCGGTCGCCTTTCCGGTGGCATGAAGCAAAAACTCGGCCTGGCTTGCACGCTCATCCATCCACCGCAGCTGCTGCTCCTGGATGAGCCCACGGTCGGAGTGGACCCGGTTTCCCGCCGCGAGTTGTGGAGCATCGTGGATCGACTGGTGCGCGAGCAGGGCATGAGTGTTGTGCTGAGCACGGCTTATCTGGACGAAGCCGAACAGTGCCACGAGGTCATCATGCTGCATCTGGGCAAGCTGCTTGGCAAAAAGCCCCCCGGCGAATTCAGCAGGAAACTGGAAGGTCACGCTTATACAGTCCGCGCACCGGGGTTGAACAAACGCAACGTACAAAAAAAGCTCGCCCACGGTGCGGGCGTTATCGATGCCGTCATCCAGGGGGAACGGGTGCGGTTGGTCATGGATTCCACCGAGCGACCGGCCATCAAAGAACTTCTGGAAGGCTCCGATGATGCGTTGCTGCAGCCGGTTCCGGCACGGTTTGAAGACAGCTTCATCGCCATGCTCAGATCGCAGACGTCCAAACCTAAGAGCCTGGCGCCGCAAACCGATTTTAATCAACGTCGGCGGATAGGCGGCGGCGACAACAAGGTCATCGAAGTGCATGATGTGGCCCGCCGGTTCGGTGATTTTTACGCGGTGAAGCATGTGACTTTTGATGTGAAGCAGGGGGAAGTGTTTGGACTGCTGGGCGCGAACGGGGCGGGAAAGTCTACCACTTTCAGAATGCTTTGCGGCTTGCTGCCTCCCAGTGGGGGGCAGCTGAGGGTGGCGGGGCTGGACTTAAGGAAAGCTGCTGCCGCTGCTCGCGCCCGCATCGGTTATATGTCACAGAAATTTTCATTGTACGGCAATTTGAGCGTTCGACAGAATCTCAATTTTTTCAGCGGAGTGTACGGTCTGCACGGGCAGCGCCGTGCGGCAAAGATTGCCTGGGCTTTGCAGCAGTTCGAATTGGAGGGCCAAGCCGATGCGGTCAGCAGCGATCTGCCCCTGGGTTATAAACAGCGGTTGGCCATGGCCTGCGCCCTCATGCATGAACCGGAAATACTGTTTCTGGATGAGCCGACATCGGGTGTCGATCCGTTGGCGCGCCGCGAATTTTGGCTGCGCATCAATGAACTGGCCGAACAGGGCGTGACCGTATTGGTCACGACTCATTTCATGGAAGAAGCCGAATATTGTGACCGGCTGGCCATCATGTCGGCCGGTAAAATTCTCGCCCTGGGAGTGCCCGCGGAAATTAAGCAGGAAGCGAGCTCTCGGGAAAATGCCGATCCGACCATGGAAGACGCCTTCATCAGTCTCATCCAGGCGGACGAAGAGGAAAGCGAGAGCAACGGTTGAGGGCGATCATCCGGTTTTCGCACGGGGTTGAAGCATGATGGGGACAAAGGCCGACGAAACGAGCAGCTCGAGACGTGGGGGCGCGGCGATGCGCCTGCGCGGTCTGATGCGCAAGGAATTCCTCCAGATCCTGCGCGATCCGAGCAGCATTGCCATTGCTTTCCTGATGCCCGTTGTGCTGCTCCTCTTGTTCGGTTATGGTGTTTCTCTGGATGCGGAGAATGTCCCGATCACTCTGGTGGTGGAACATCCATCTGCTGCAACCCACCGATTCACTAAGGGGTTTTGGGGCTCGAACTATTTCGATCCCCGGCAGGTGCCAAGCATCCAGGAGGGCGTGCGGTCACTCTTAACGCATCAAGCCAACGGCCTCGTCTATGTGCGCGAGGATTTTGCCGAAAGCCTTGAGCGTGCCGACGGCGGAGCCATTCAGGTCATTATCAATGGGGTTGACGCCAACAATGCGCGCCTCATCTCAGGTTATGTGGAAGGGGTTTGGAACGACTGGATCAGACGCGAGTCGCAGGCCCGGGGCAGCGGACCCCCCATGCCGGTTCAAGTGCAACAGCGGATCTGGTTCAACAGTGAGGTGAGAAGTCAAAACTTTCTGGTACCCGGGTTGATCGCTGTGATTATGACCCTGATCGGGGCCTTGCTGACCGCACTGATCATGTCGCGGGAGTGGGAACGGGGCACGATGGAGGCCCTCATGGTGAGCCCCGTCGCCATGCGTGAAGTGATCATCGGCAAGCTCCTGCCTTATTTTGTCCTGGGCATGGGCGGCATGGGATTGTCGGTTCTGATGGCGGTCTTTTTGTTCCACGTTCCGCTGCGTGGCTCCCTTTGGCTTCTGTCTGCGGGCGCGGCCTTGTTCCTGTTGACGGCTCTCGGCATGGGGCTGCTCATTTCCACGCTGGCCAGGAGTCAGTTCGTCGCCAGCCAGGTTGCCATCATTGCCACCTTCCTGCCGGCTTTTATCCTGTCCGGATTCATTTTTGACATAGGCAGCATGCCCCCCGTCATACAGGGGCTCACTCATGCGGTTGCCGCCAGGTACTTTGTGGCCATTTTGCAGAGTGTATTCCTGGCCGGGAATGTCTGGTCGGTGGTGTTACCCAACGCTCTGGCTTTGATGGCAATGGCAACCCTGTTTCTGGCAATCACCCGCAGGCGCTCGCGCAAGCGTCTCGAGTAGGCAGGATACGACGTATGGGCAGGCGCATCATCGCTCTCACTATCAAGGAATTTTTGGCCTTGCTGAAGGACAAAAAAAGCCGCACCGTGATTATCGTGCCGCCGCTTGTCCAGTTGCTGGTCTTCAGCTATGCGGCCACTTTCGATCTGAACCGCGTCCCTTATGCCGTGTACAACGAAGATCCGGGCAGTGCCAGCCGGGACCTGCTGGCCGCTTTCACCGGTTCCACCAACTTTCGCGAAGTTGCGAGGATTTCAAGCAACAGGGAAATCGCTCCGCTCATCAACGGCCGCAAAGTGCTCCTGGTGCTGCATATCGGCCCGCAGTTCACGCGCGATTTACTGTTGCGCCGCCCGGCTGAGCTGCAGGTCATCGTCGACGGCAGAAATTCCAATACCGCGATGGTGGTTCTGAGCTACGTGCGCTCCATTGTGACCGGTTACAACGACCGCTGGATAGAACGCCAGGGGCTGCCCAAATCTCCCGCGCGCCTGGTGACTCGATTCTGGTTTAATCAAAACCTGGAAAGCCGCTGGTTTATTGTGCCGGGGGTGGTGGGCATCCTCACGCTGGTGGTGACCATTCTGGTGACCGGCCTGTCGGTGGCACGCGAGCGCGAACAGGGGACGTTTGATCAATTGCTGGTGACCCCTTTACGCCCGGTCGAGATCCTGTTCGGGAAGGCCCTGCCCGGATTTATAATCGGTCTCGGAGAGGCTTCCCTGATCATGCTGCTGGCTGTCGTGTGGTTTGAGGTTCCGTTGCGCGGGAATATCCTCACTCTGTATACGGGCATTGTGCTTTTTCTGCTCTCCGCCGTGGGAGTGGGGCTCATGATTTCTTCCCTTGCGGTAACCCAGCAGCAGGGGCTGTTGGGTGCTTTCCTGTTCATAGTGCCGTCAATTATTCTGTCCGGATTTGCCACACCCATTGCCAATATGCCCGAGATCGTCCAAGAGCTCACCCTGCTGAACCCTCTACGGTATTATCTCGTGGTTCTGCGCAGTGTATTCCTGGAAAATTCTTCCTTTACTCTGCTCATCCATCAGTTCTGGCCCATGGCCGTGATCGGGGTGGTGTGCCTGGCGTCGGCAGCCTGGCTGTTCCGGCACCGCATGCATTAGGGGCGTCGCCGGCAAGCCGGACCGGTGTGTGTGGCCGGTTCAAGATTGCCCCGGCCTATGGATTAGAGCGGTCTGTCAGGCACCGTCAGGGTTGTTACGGGAAACCAGGATGACCATTGACCGAGCTTCCATATCGAAGTGATGCCGGGCGGGGAGAATGCGCTCTTCACCTCGACGACAAATATCGTCCGGCGGCTCTTTGGCGGTATCGACTGCCACATGCCAGGCGGCACCCTGCGGCGGGGTGGGCAGTTTAAAAGTCACCCGGCGTTCTTCGGCATTGAACAGGATGCCGAGCGTCCGATCCGAAGGTGCGTTTGGGCGCTCGTGAATCACCAATCCCAGTGATTTGTCCGAACTGCTCCAGTCCGGGCTGTCACCCTTTGGATCGAACCACAAAACATCTTTATCGGTATAAAAGCTTTCCAGGCGCAGCAGTTTATGCCGTTTGCGGAAGGCAATCATTTCCTTGCAGAAACGGTGAACGGCTCCATACCTGCCAAGATAACTCCAGTCATACCAGGAAATCTCATTGTCCTGGCAGTAGGCGTTGTTGTTGCCCTGCTGTGTTCGGCGGAACTCGTCGCCCCCTGCTATCATTGGAACTCCCCGGGCGATGAGAAGCGTTGCCAGCATGTTCTTTATCTGTCTGGTGCGAATTGTTTGAATCAATGGATCATCCGTTTCACCTTCGCAACCATAATTGTGACTGTAGTTGAAGTCTGTCCCGTCGCGGTTGCCTTCCCCGTTGGCTTCATTGTGCTTGGACTGATAACTGACCAGGTCGTTAAGGGTGAATCCATCATGGCAGGTGATGAAATTGATGCTGTTGAGAGGCTCCTTGTCGATCTGCTGATAGATATCCGCGCTGCCGCAAATGCGGCTTGCCAGATGGCCGATCATGCCTTCATCACCGCGCCAGTAGCGCCGCACTTCGTCTCTGAAACGACTGTTCCATTCGGACCAGCGGCGGCCGGGAAAGCACCCGACCTGGTAGGCTCCGCCGGCATCCCACGCTTCGGCGATCAGTTTCACGTCACGCAAAATGGGGTCTTCGGCGATCCGTTCAAGCAGCGGCGGATTCGCCAGCAACTCTCCGTCCTGGCCTCTACCCAGAACAGACGCCAGGTCGAAGCGGAAGCCGTCCACGTGCATTTCCGCAGTCCAGTAGCGCAGACAGTCGAGGATATAATTGCGCACCACAGGATGATTGCAATTGTTGGTGTTGCCGCATCCGGAATAATTCCGATAGAAGCGCGCGTCATCTTCCAGCATGTAATAGATACGGTTATCCAGTCCGCGGAAATTGATGGTCGGCCCCAGTTCGTCGCCTTCGCCGGTGTGGTTGAACACAATGTCCAGAATCACTTCGATGCCGGCCCGATGAAGCTCGCGCACCATGGTTTTGAACTCCGTCAGCTGGCAGCCCGGCCGTGAGCAACCGGCATACTGTTCTCTCGGAGCAAAGAAACAAATGGTGTTGTATCCCCAGTAATTGCGCAGGGGGGCACCGGTCACGGGATTGATGCGCTGCAGCTCATTCTCATTGAATTCCTGGATCGGCATGAGCTCCACGGCAGTGATGCCCAGGTCCTTGAGATATGGAATTTTCTCCACGACTCCCAGGTATAATCCCCTATGAGTGACGGCCGAGGAAGGGTGCATTGTCAGCCCGCGCACATGCGTTTCATAAATGATGGTATCGGACCAGGAATGGCGCAGCGGCCTGTCACCCTGCCAGTCAAATGCGCCGTCGGTAATGAGGCATTTTGGACTGTGCGGTGCATTGTCGCGGGTCGAGCAGGAGAGGTCGCCGAGCGGTGATTTGGGATCGTAGCCTCGGGCCTTACGGAAATCCCAGTTCCTTGTTCCGTGCAGGGCGACAGCGTATGGGTCCAGCAGCAGTCTGTTGCGGTTGTACCGGTGCCCTTGATGAGGCAGGTATGGCCCGTCGGCCCGGAAAGCGTAGAGCTGGCCCTGGCCGATCCCATGCACTCTAATGTGCCAGATGTCTCCGGTGCGGTGATTGCGGGCATCCAGTTCAATGGTTCTTGCCGCTGCTGTGTCGCTCGGGTCATCAAACAGTTCCAGCCAGACGCGGCGGGCATGACGACTGAACACGGCGAAATTAATCCCTGCGCCGCACACATGCGCGCCGAGGTGGATGGGAGTGCCGATATCCACAGTGATTGTGTCGATCATGCGCTGAGCTGTCTCTCCCGAGCAGTTTTCCAAGGAGTAACGTTTCAATGCACCAGCAGAATGGCGCAGGGCATTTTGCGCACGATGGTCTCATTGGTGCGGCCGAACAGGAAGTGTTCTAAACGCCCTTCCTGATGCGCCAGCATGATCAACAAATCAATCCGTTCGTTTTCCACGATATTCAAAATTTCTTCTACCGGTTTTCCGTCCCTTACCCATTCGTGAATCGTCAATCCCTCGGCCTTCTCTTTGCTGATGATGCGATCCAGATCGTCCTTGGCAGCTTCCTTCAGCCTTTCGTATTCTTCGTGCAGGGAGGGAACGGGCAGGTTCCAACCCTCCAGGCTGAAAGGATCATGGATCACATGAACGACATACAGTTCCGTTCCATATTTCTTCGCCAAAGAGACGCCGTAATGGACCGCTTTGCGGCAGTTTTGGGTCGATCTGCTGACAACCAGAATGCGTTTGACATCATCCATCATGCAACTCCTTTTTGATCAGGGTTTTGTTGTAACGGACAAGAGGACAGCAAAACATGCCGCATCATACAATTCATTGGCGGCATTGACAACCGGAGGTGGTCGTTTATCCATAGCTCTGGGGTCACGTTCTGCGACAAGCGGCCGCCGCTTCTCGCAGCGCCCGGCACAGGGCAATGACGTGCTCCCGCGCACGCGGCCTCAAAAACTCCCCTTCACCGGCTTCCACCAGGCCGTCATCGATAACGTGAGGAACCAGGGAGAGCCAATCTTCCCGGGTGAAGGCACCCATCACCTGCAAAATCTCATGGCAGGAAGGCAGGTGAGGGGTGCTGCGATGTTTTTTCGCCCACGCTTCCAGAAAACCCTCGGTCATTCCCGTCAAGCTGTCAGGACCTGCCCAGGCCAGTGCTCCGGTGCCGTCCAACCTGTCCAGTCGCAGGCGCATGGTCGCATTGAGGAAAAAATGTAAAATGGCGGCCAGGATATTTTCACAGCCCGGACCGGGTGCGAGCAGACAACGATAGTCCCGTACCGTGACGAGTCGAAGATCAATGGCACCCTGCTCCACCCGCACGACGAAATCGCCGGCGGCGTGATGCCAGGGATAGATCTGCTCAAAGGAGCGTTCATCGAGATAGGTTGTCAGGATGGCAGCGGCGCAGCGGTAGAGAGAACGGGTCTGTTCCCGGGTGAGCACACTGTCTGTCGAATCAGCATTCCACACTTGGATGACGGGGTGAGCCTCCTTTGGCTGTGTGGTGAGGTGGAACTCATGGAAATCTTCGAACCATTCGGCGACAAAAAACTGCAGGTCCATGCAGCCAAGGCGTTCATCTCTATAGAGTGCTTCCCCCTTCAAGTAGGGGGTCGGCAAAAAAGCCGGATAAAATTTATCACACAAGTGTTGCAGGAGATGAAACTCGTTTTCCAGAAAGGCGTGTTGTTCCGGATAGGTTGCCACGTTCACCGCCAGTGAGTATGCTCCCTTGTCCAAATCGGCGTTCAGCCGGGCCACTTGATAAAGGGTTCCGTGTTTTTCGCTGATCAGGTCAACCCGCTTGATTTCGGCCGGAGAAATGGAGCGTTTGACATGCTTGGAGAGAAGCTCCAGCAGGGGCTGACACGCGTTGCGACATAAACAATCGGAGATGGCCGTGAGGTATGGCCCGTAGCACAGTTGCGACAGGGCATTGTCGGGTCCGCCGGGAAGCGGAATCCGTTCGCCCTCTGCGCTGAGCGGCACCGGGCCGGCCGGCGTATTGACGAGGTGGCGGATGGTGAGGGCGGTGGCCATTGGTAAATACCTCATGTTTGGCATAAAATGGTGAACCACACATATCACGAGACGGGGGTGAGAACAAACGGGAAAGGGAGCCGGGTCGAAGTTTTCAGTGAGTTGTTGTATCATTACAGTGATGTTGAGCTGAAACATTTGCAGGACAATGTCCTTGCCGCAATGCAGTGAAGAATTTTATGATGGTTTGAGGGATTGGCTGAGGATCACCGATCCTTTGCGAGATCTGAACGGTGAAGTTGCGGGTGGGCCTCGCTGTGAATGAGCGATAAGGAGTGACGTTTGGATGCCGTAAACCGGGTCATACTCGACCGCATACAGCGCGCATTTCCAATAGTGCCGAAACCCTACCAAAGGTTGGCGGAGGGATTGGCAATAGATTCGCGAGAAGTGCGCGGCCGCATCAAGTTCCTCAAGGATGAGGGATTGGTGCGGCAAATCAGCGCCATTTTTAATACCGGTGCACTCGGCTATCGCAGCAGCCTGGTGGCCATGGCGGTGCCGCAGGATGAGGTGGAAAGGGCCGCCGCTGTCATCAACCAATACCCCGGGGTCAGCCACAATTATCTCCGTCCCGGGGCTTACAACATTTGGTACACCATTGCGGTTCCTCCCGGGCAGTCCCTGGAAGGGACAGTGGAGCGGCTGTCGTCTGCTGCGGGAGGCTGGCCGGCGCTCATTCTGCCGGCGCTGAAGAAGTATAAACTGGCGGTAGTGCTCGACGTGCTCGAGGAAGGGGAAAGCGCAGCGAATGGTGATCGGTCCGGGCAGCCGAAAACAGAATCGGACGATACGTTCGATTCTTCTTCCGCAAATATCAGGATTGTGAGAACCATACAGGAAGATTTGCCATTGGTGGAAAGCCCCTTCGAGTTGTGGGCCAACGATTTGGATATGAACGAAGAAGAATTGTTGACGCTTATCTCAAAATGGCTTGATCACGGTGTGATAAGGCGCTTTGCCGCGGTCCTCAACCATCGCCAGGTGGGATTCAGCGCCAATGGGATGGTCGTGTGGAGCTGCCCTGTGGAAGGAATTGACAGGTATGGCAAAATACTCGCATCGCATGCCGAAGTGAGCCACTGTTACCATCGGCCGGCGTACCCGGTTTGGCCGTACAACCTGTATGCCATGGTGCACGGCCGTACTATGGAGGAATGCCGAAGGATTGCTGAAAAACTTGCGGAGGCGATCCACCTGCACGACTATGAAATTCTCTTCAGTACGAGAGAATTCAAGAAGATCAGGCTGAAACTGTTTTGGGAGTAGAAATCAATGGCGCATGATGAGCAAGAGTATGAAATACGCAAGAAAGCCATTTTTGATGGCATGTCCAAACGCGGCCGGGAACGCATATTGCGTATGGGCTACGATAAGTGGAATCCTTTCCAGGAGCCGAAAGACCCGCGTGAGCGGATGTTCAGCCAGGTTTCATTGAATGCCGGCACGCTGCTGCGGGAGTTTCTGCAGGTCCACCCCCAGAGCGGGCATTCCGAGGTGATTCAAAAGGAGCTGTTCGAATTGTGTGTGGGTTTGCTGCGCGGGGAACCTCGAGCACGCATCCTTTTGGAATTCTGCAACTGGTACGGCAAACGAGTTCCCGCCAAGGAGTGACGGCTTGCGAGCGACACGTGCCACTCCAGCCGGGACGATTGCCCCCGGCCTGCATGGAATCCAAAGTCATCTTCCCGTGAAAGCGTGGACGGTTTTGTTACGCATGAGCCAACGATGAGACCTGCGGATTTTCGTTGCCCTCGCACGGTCTCAAATATTCGAGTTCTTCCGGCAAAGCCGGGCGAATATGGGTGACTTCCACTCGATAGTAGAGGTCTTGTCCGGCAAGGGGATGATTGAAGTCCAGGGTCACCGACCGGTCCGTCTTTTCCTTCACATAATAGCTGTACTGGGCCTGGGTTTGTTCGTTGATTGCCACGGCCCATTTGCCTTCCGCCAGGTGACGTCCCTCGGGAAATTCGTCAAAGGTCTTGGTGCGCACCTGGGACGGATCATGCTCCCCAAAAGCTTCTCGCGCCGGGATCACAAAATCCGCCTTTTCCCCTGCTCTGAGCCCCAGCAGCCTGCGCTCGAGGGCCGGCAGTATCTGGTTGTAATCGACCACAAAATTGAGTGAAACCGGTCCCTTTTCCCCCTTGACGTAGGAACCGTCCTGCAGGCGAACGGTATACTCGATGATGACGAACATGTCCTTGGATACTTCCATCATGCAGACAGCCTTTCACTATGCCGGTGAGGTCTATTCAAGCTCATCCCATTCGGCCCGGGCATCCGGATCAACGGGATAACCAAGGGCTAAGGCTCGGTCGTAATGTTCCCTGGCTTCTTGCGGTTGGCCATTCATGCGGTAGGCAACCGCCAGATTATAATGGGCAGGGGCAAAGCTCTCGTTGAGCCCGAGTATGTTCTGTGAAGCTTCGATGCTTGCCTGCACTTGATCCGTCTGCAGGTAGGCAACGGCCAATGTATTATACGCCTGAAGCAGGTCCGGAGAAGATTCAATGGCCCGCTTGCTCGATTCAATGGCTTTGGCGTAATCGCCTTTCTGCAGGTAGGCAAAGCCGAGGTTACTGTGTGCCATGGGCAGCTTCGGGTCGATTTCCAGAGCCTTGAGATTGGCTTCAATGCATTGCTCCAGACTGCCTTTTTGAAAGTATAATCCTCCCAGGTTCACGTGGGCCTGGGCCAGAGTGGCATCGCATTCGAGGGCCTGCTTGAATTCGGATATGGCATCATCGGCCAACCCCTTGCGCGCGTAGGCCAGCCCCAGATTGTAGTGCAACGAGGCGGACTGCGGTTCAAAAAACACGCGCTCCTTGAGGTAGCGGATATATTCTTTCAACTGGGTTTCAACTTCGCTCGGTTGAGTTGTCTGAGTTGTCATCGCATTATCCTGTTGCTTGGCGGTCGATTGAATTTGAATTGAGCATTGGGTCATGGTAGAAGGTTACTTAACCATGTGTGAAAAATGTGTCAAGGGGACCTGCCAGCGGTGCACCGCCGATTTTGCTTCAGATGTGCTTCCGCCCCGATTTCGCAGGGAATTTTCTATTGACAAAGCGAATCCAGCGCGATAGAGAGTCAAAGTGAATCTATTCACGTATAGACCTTTCTGGAGGCTGACAGGAACGAACCCCTGTTGTTTTCAATGAATCCATATGCATAGCGAAGGAGATGTCATGAGTGAGGAAGCTAAACAAAAAATTCTTGACTATGTCAAGGGTCAAAAAAAGACAAAGCACTACTTCAATGACTTGTGCAAGGCTGTTCCTGAGCTGAAAATGATGCAAGCCAAAAAGGTGGTCAACGAACTGGTCAATGAAGGCAAGCTCAAGTATTGGTCCAGTGGCAGCACGACCATGTACATGCTTCCTGGCGAAGGCGATGTTGAAAAGGAAGAAAAGGGAATGAATTAACCCGCAATTGGCTTTGTTTTCCGGCTGGTACCGGAAAATATTCGATATGAAGGCTAAGCGATTCTTGAAGAAGAGAGCCGTCGAGTTGGAAGGGGGTGAAGGAGAGAGTCAACTGAAATTTATTGTGGAAGAGGATTCTGAGTTGCGTTCAACCTGAAGAGGTGTTTTGCCTAAGGAGGTAAATCGAATGGCGCTAAAGCATAAAACTCCTATGCTTGATGAATTGGAAAAAGGGCCATGGCCGAGCTTCGTGACAGACATGAAGCGCATGGCGGCCAGAAAGGCTACCTGTGAGGATTGGCTGGGATTGATGGAAATGTCCTATGAAGATAAGGAGGGACATTGGAAGCATGGTGGTATCGTCGGTGTGTTCGGCTACGGCGGTGGCGTCATTGGCCGTTACTGTGACCGTCCCGAATTGTTTCCCAATGTTGCTCATTTCCACACCATCCGTGTGAATCAGCCCGCCAGCAAGTTTTACAGCACTGAAATTTTGCGCAAACTGTGTGACATGTGGGAAGAAAAGGGCAGCGGTGTGACCAACATGCACGGGTCCACCGGGGATATTATCCTGCTCGGTACCACCACCGATCAATTGGAGCCGGTTTTCTATGATTTGACCCACGAGTTTGGTATGGATCTGGGTGGATCGGGCTCCAACCTGAGGACCCCGGCGTGCTGTGTTGGCAAAGCCCGGTGCGAATGGTCCTGCATCGACACGCAGGACATAACCTATGATCTCACCCAGGAATACCAGGATGCGCTGCATCGTCCGATGTTCCCATACAAGTTCAAGTTCAAAACATCGGGGTGCCCGTGTGACTGCGTTGCCGCGATTGCCCGGGCAGATTGCTCCATCATCGGGACCTGGCGGGATAAGATCAGAATCGATCAGGAAGCGGTCCGCGCCTATGCCGGTGGCGAACTGGTGCCGCACGGTGGCGCCGGTGGCTCGGAAAAACGCGCCGTGGATGTGCAAGCGGAAATCGTTGACCTGTGTCCAACCCGCTGCATGGAATGGGATGGAAAGACCCTGAAGATTTGGGATGAAGACTGTGTCCGCTGTATGCACTGTATCCGGGTTATGCCGCGCGCCCTGCGGCCTGGTACCGATACCGGCGCAACCATTCTGGTAGGAGCGAAGGCCCCGATCCTTGAAGGAGCACAGCTGTCCAGCGTAGTCATTCCATTCATGAAGATGGAAGCGCCCTACGAGGAATTCAAGGAATTTGTCGAGAAGATGTGGGATTGGTGGATGGAGAACGGCAAGAACCGCGAACGCCTGGGCGAGCTGATTCAACGCCTTGGCCTGCAGGAATTCCTCAAGAACTGTGAGCTGACCCCCGATCCACGCATGGTCAATACTCCGCGCTATAACCCCTACATTTTCTATGATCCAGCGGAAGTCCCCGGTGGTTGGGAGCATGATATTGCTGCATATCGTTCACGGCATCAAGCTTAGGAGGTTAAACTATGCCTTTTGATCCTAATGATCCATTGAAAGACCGAATAACTGATATTGGTCCTCCAAAATATGACAAGTTCTTTCCACCCATCGTCAAAGAAAACTATGGCAAGTGGAAGTACCATGAAATATTGGAGCCCGGTGTTCTGATGCACGTATCGGAGACCGGTGCAGAGATGTATTCCGTCCGTGTGGGTGCGGCCCGGCTGATCAGTGTCGATTTGATTCGCGACATCTGTGACGTTGCCGATAAGCACTGCGGTGGTTACGTGCGCTGGACGACCCGTAACAACGTCGAGTTCATGGTGGATGATAAAAGCAAGCTGCAGCCGCTGATCGACGATCTGAGAAGCCGTGGCAACTGGTTTCCCATGGGTGGAACCGGCGCCAGCATCACCAGTATCGTCCACACCCAGGGCTGGGCTCACTGCCATACCCCGGCCATCGACGCTTCGGGTGTCGTCAAGGCGGTGATGGATGAGCTGTTCGACTATTTTGGGTCGCACAAGCTGCCTGCCCAGGTGCGCATTGCCCTGGCCTGCTGCTTGAACATGTGCGGTGCGGTGCACTGCTCCGACATCGCCATCCTCGGAGTGCACCGCAAACCACCCTTGATCGAGCACGAACGCGTCCAGAATGTGTGCGAAATTCCGCTGGTTATCGCTGCCTGCCCGACCGCCGCCATCAAGCCCAAAAAGGTCGGCGAATTGAAGAGCATCGAAATCAACAATAGCCGCTGCATGTTCTGTGGAAACTGCTATACCATGTGCCCTGCTCTGCCGCTCGCCAACGCTGAAGGTGACGGCATTGCTCTGTGGGTTGGCGGCAAAGTCTCCAACGTGCTTTCCACCCCGATGTTTTCCAAGCTGGCGGTTCCCTACATCCCCAACGAACCGCCCCGCTGGCCGACCACGGTCAACACCATCAAGAAAATCGTGGAAGCGTATGCGGCCGGTGGACGACGCTATGAGAGAATCGGCGACTGGATCAATCGGATCGGTTGGGAACGGTTCTTCGAGACCACCGGTATCGAGTTCAAGCATGAGCATATCGACGATTATCGTTTGGCAATGACGACGTGGAGAACTACGACTCAATTTAAATTTTAGTCGTTCGTGAAGTGTTAGCGCACCGGAGAGTTCTGCTCTCGGGTGCGCTTGTCAACGAGATGAATTCAATGATGTTTGACAAGCCGCGGCTCATGATTGCCGCCCTGCGTGGGGGTGCAGGCAAAACGGTTGTTTCCCTTGGCCTCACGGCAGCGTGGCGGCTGCGTCATGGGTTGCGCGTGGTGCCCTTCAAGAAAGGTCCCGATTATATCGATGCCGGCTGGTTAGCGGCGGCGGCGCAAAGGCCGTGTTATAATCTGGATCCTTATCTCATGCAAGCGGATGATATTCTGGAGTCGTTCATCCGCCACTCGACAAGCGGAGACGTGAGCTTAATTGAAGGAAACCGGGGCCTGTTTGACGGGGTGGATATTCAAGGAAGTTTCTCCACCGCGGAATTGGCCAAACTGCTTGGCGCCCCGGTCGTGCTGGTGCTGGATGCAACCAAGATGACGCGCACTGCTGCGGCATTGGTGATGGGCTGCCGGCAGTTGGATCCGCAGCTCAACATGGGCGCTGTCATATTGAACCGGGTGGCAGGTAGGCGGCATGAAAAGGTTCTGCGTGGAGCCATCGAGGAATATTGCGGGATACCCGTCCTGGGAGTTTTGCCGAAAGACTGCAACATGTTCTTTTCGGAGCGTCATATGGGGCTTGTTCCTCCCCAGGAAGCGCAGAACGTTACGGCAGCCATGCAAAGTGCCGCCGGGAGCGTAGGTCGGTGTGTGGATTTGGAAGCTCTCTGGCAGCTTGCCACTTCGGCCGGTGCCCTGGGATGGCCGGCGGCAATGACGGGTCCTTCGGAGGCCGAGATTGGATTGCACAATCCGGTGAGGATCGGTATTGTCCGGGATGCGGCCTTTCAGTTTTATTATCCTGAAAATCTGGAAGCACTGGTGGAAAAGGGGGCTGTTCTGCAGGAAGTCTCGAGTTTTGAAGAACGCCCATTGCCATCTTTGGATGCCTTGTATATCGGAGGAGGGTTCCCGGAAACCCATCTGGAAATCCTTGCCGGCAACGAGGTGTTTCGGGAGTCGTTGAAACGGGAAATTGAGGCAGGGTTGCCTGTCTATGCGGAGTGTGGCGGGCTGATGTTTTTATGCGCCAGCATCAGCCAGGCCGAGCGTAAGTTTCCCATGACCGGAATATTTCCTTTTGACGTGGTCCTGGAGCCCAAGCCCCAGGGGCACGGCTATACGATCCTGGAGGTGGAGCGAAGCAATCCGTTTTTTGCACAAGGCGCGAAATTCAAGGGTCATGAGTTCCACTATTCGCGTATCGTGGGATGTGACTCCTCCGCTCCATTGGTATTTCGCCTGCAAAAAGGGCATGGAATAGTGGCCGGCTGGGATGGAATATGCTATAAGAACTCCCTCGCTTGTTACTCGCATGTGCATGCCGTTGGCAATGCTGTTTGGGCCGACGCGGTGGTTCGAGCAGCCAGGGGCCGACGGCGGGAAAATACGAGCAAGTCTTTGGATCACAAGGGGATCCGCAGTCAGAAGTGCCGGAAGTCTTTGCACTTTTTAACCCAATCTTTTTAAGGAGGTAGTGTCCATGGCACAAATTGAATATAAAGGCAAAAACTTTGAGATCGATGAGGATGGATTCATCAGCAGTTTTGATCAGTGGTGTCCCGAATGGGTCGATTATGTAAAGAGCTCTGAGGGCATCAGCGAGCTCACCGAAGAACACTGGAAGGTCATCCATGTGTTGCAGGACTACTACAAGAAACACGGTATTGCTCCGATGGTGCGGATTCTCACCAAGGTGACCGGCTACAAGCTGAAATATATCTATGAGCTGTTCCCGTCGGGACCGTGTAAAGGTGCCTGTAAGATGGCAGGGCTGCCCAAGCCGACCGGCTGCGTGTAAATTCATGAGCTGGCTTCAGGATGGCCTTCAGTGTCTTGGAGCCGGCATCAGTTCAGGCAACGCGGCTGCGTGAAGAGCATTGCCACAAGGGATTGGCTGGAACGTGACAGCCAATCTTTTATTTTTTTAGAGACTCTAGTGACTGAACACAAGGGGATTTTGGCTGACCAAATGTTTCGTCCAAGCGGCGTGAGCGACCCTCGTCAAGATGGAGAACTCTTGACATTATGCGAGCTTGGGGTTAGGTAAACCCCGGTCCTTTAAGATTTACATGAAGGAACAGCGAAACAAAGACCAATTTGTGGTCTCAGATGAATGGATGAAAGGGAGGACGTAGAAGATGTGGAAAGTAACCGTTGACAAGGACAAATGCACCGGCGATGCTGAATGTGTTGATGTATGCCCTGTGGACGTATATGAACTGGTGGATGGCAAGGCTGAACCGGTTAACGAGGAAGAATGTCTTGGCTGCGAGAGTTGTGTGGAAGTCTGTGAAGCGGGCGCCATTACAGTAGAGGAAGTGTAGTCGCAGGACCGTCCCTTTTGATCGGTACATTTGTCACACATTTGGGCCGCCTGGATCGGAGATCGCGATCCAGGCGGCCTTGTTTGTTCGACAGATCACCAAGCACACAAGAACGATTGACCTCACTGGAACAAAACAACCCGCCGGGTACAGAGTTCCCGGCGGGTTGTTTGCTACAATTCGAAGCCAATCGTCAGCAGGGTGTTACGGGCATTCCTTGGGATGGCAACTGGTGCAGGTAACCGGAGCAGTTGTTGCGGCATCTTCCTTTTTCTTGGCTTTATGGCATTCCACACAATTGTTGTGGTAGGCCAGCTTCAGGTTGAGCTTCTGGTCCTCTTCAGAAAGTTTCTTTTCGCCTTTGATTTCCAAGTTTGTGTGGCATGACGAGCAGCGACAGGCAGGATCGCCTTCCTTCCATATGTTCTTGCCGTCTTTGTAGTCATGATGGCAATCGGCACAGGCGATGCCGTATTCTTCTGCATGCGTCGTATGGTTGAAGGGCACGGGACATTTGGTATGTTCTTTCCATGCCGGGTCTTTTATGTGCATCTCTCCTTGGGGCGGCTCCGTTTTGCATTCTTCGGCAGCTTTTACTAAAAGCGTACCTGCAAAAATAAATGCCACCGCCAAAATCCCGCACAGCAAAGTCTTTCCTCCCAGTCTATTCACGTCTAGGGCCTCCTTTCACATTAAGCAGTTATTAAGCAAACACGGGTTGGCAAAAACCAGATTGCGCCTCATTGTAGTGAAATATTTCTCTTGATGTCAAGCGAGTAATTGGGGTCCCGCCGGGGGGCTGAGGCTGGAGGCGGATTACATTGGCGGCAGACCAGGAGAATGCCAGGAAGGCATCTGCGGGCGGGTCCGCCGCGGCGTGCAGGCCATACGAGAAAAGTTGGTTGGTGTTTTGCTCCGAATAAATCTATAATGCACGTATCCAACTAAAAATGCATCATTCAAAGGAAAGGAGGTGCCCATGTTGTTTTTGGCTATATTCAGCTATGCACCCGAGGACCGCGATCAGGTTATCGAGAGAGGCATGGAAAGTAAGGACAGGGGAAAGAATACCGGAGTCGAGATTAAGGGTGAATGGTTTGATATCTCGGGGCACAGAGTATTCCGACTGTTTGAGGTGGAAGATGAGTTGCATCTTGCCAATTCCGTGTTCCGCTGGTCAGACCTGGGGGTGGCCGAGGTCATTCCCGTGCTGGAGACCGAGAAGGCCATTAAATTCTTGAAACGGGCGAGTAAAAAGTCGCAGTAGTTGTTTTTTCACTCCTTTGACGGCGTGCTCAACTTAATAGGGAAGACGGTGCGAATCCGTCGCGTGTGGCCGGCGCTGTAAGCGGGGATGAAATCCATAATAGCACCACTGTACTGAGACAAGTCGAGTGACGTGACCGGAAGCCGGATGCGGCAGGGCACAAGCAGCGCATGACACAGCTGCACGGCGATTGCCGCTGACGGTTTGGCGGTGGACGAGAGTACGGGAAGGTTTGGAGAGTAAAGGGAACCGCAAGTCAGAAGACCTGCCGTCAAAGGATGGGGTCGCGTTGCAGAACGCGACCATGATGTGGTAGGGATTGCCGATGCCATCAAGCGATCCTTCAAGCCTTGAAGCTGAGGTTTGAAGGATTTTTTATTTTAACAGGGAGGTTATGGCCCAATGGACCAATTGAACAAACAGTTTGATGAGCTCTTGCGGAGCATAAAGCCTGTGTCCAGGGAGTGGGAGGAAAAAGCCTGGCACAGGTTGAAAGCGCAAATTCGCCCCAGGGGTTCGCTGGGACAGCTGGAAATCATTGCTGCCAGGCTGGCTGCAATCAAGGAGACGCTCGCACTGGATCTGCGCAGAAAGCTGATCTTCACTATGGCAGGGGACCATGGTGTGGCTTCTGAGGGGGTCAGCGCTTACCCTCAGGAGGTGACCGCCCAGATGGTCTACAGCTTTACGCAGGGATGGGCTTCCATCAATGTTCTGGCTCGGCATGTGCGGGCAGACGTCAAGGTAGTCGATTGCGGGGTGGCCGCAGACCTGCCTGCGGAATGGCCGATTTTGCACCGTAAACTGGCAAAGGGAACCGCCAATATGGTCAACGGACCGGCCATGAGCAGAGAGATGGCGGTGAGAGGCGTGCTGCTCGGAGCGCAACTGGTGCAGGAAGCCCATTCCAAAGATCGCTATCAGCTGTTTGGGACGGGTGACATGGGTATCGCCAATACCACCCCCTCGACGGCGATCATTGCCGTGTTGAGCGGCAGACCGGTGGCAGAACTGACCGGTCTTGGCACAGGAATCGATACCGCTGGGCTGGCGCGAAAAATTGGAGTGATAGAAAAAGCACTGGATGTGAACCGGCCCAATCCGAAGGATCCTCTGGATGTGCTGAGCAAGGTGGGAGGGTTTGAAATTGCAGCCCTGGCGGGAGCTGTGCTCGGTGCCGCCGCCGTCCAGGCGCCTATCGTCTGTGACGGCTTTATCGCCACTGCGGGTGCACTCATCGCCTGCGAGATTGAACCTGTGGCCAAGGAGTATCTGTTCGCTTCACATCGCAGTCATGAAATTGGCCATGGCGCCATGGTGCAAAGGCTTGGGCTGAGACCCATTCTCGATTTGGACATGCGCCTGGGAGAAGGCACGGGCTCGGCTCTTGCCATGGGCATTGTGGAAGCATCCGCAAAAGTTCTCCAGGAAATTAAGACGTTTCAGGAGGCGGGAGTGACCGATGCTGAAGGTTGAAACGGGAACTTTCAACGGGAGAGAGGCAGGTCTTTTTCCAATTTTCGGAGAATGTTTGCCTATGGTTGACGTTTTCTTCAAATGGTTGCATAAGGCAGTATGGATGGAGGGGGATGGCCCGACATTCGCAGAGCGAAATGTCTTTGATAGTGTGCTTGCTGGTGAAATTCAACCCATTCCTTACAAGGAGAAGTTTTCGATGACCAATATCATGCCCGAAGGGGAGGCCATTCGCAAGGCGGTCAAGTGGATTTCAGCCGAACTGGACGAGGAGCCTGAAAAATCTCTGCTAAAGCTGGTGAATGAGGCGGTTCAACGTTTCGATCTCTCCCCGAAGGAGGCGGAGTTTTTGATCGAATTCTATCGCCAGAGCAAGGCCGGCCTGAACCATGATTGAACCGGGACCAGACTCCTATTTTCCACCTGTGTTGACCGCTTTCGCGCAGTGCATTGTTGGTGGAAACCGGGCGCACCTCTTGACTGCACTCCGCAGACATGGGGCCTCTCACAGGGAGCGGTTTTACCAGTTTTCGTTTCTTGACACCCTGGCAACAGAAGATATATAAGAAGCTTGGGCGTGGGGATGTAGCTCAGCTGGGAGAGCGCAGCCTTCGCAAGGCTGAGGTCGTCGGTTCGATCCCGATCATCTCCACCAAATAAAATCAATTACTTATCTTATCTGTCGCCGGCCTCCCAGGCCACCGTCCGGGTACTAATAGTATCCAAGCAACTTCAATCCTTGCTGACCAGCCTATAGTACAAAGCAATGTTTCATGTACCGGGACTGCAGGCATAAAAGCGAAAGTCTCCTTCCTTTCGGAGACGTTACAATTGCGGGCAGTTTCCTGCCTGAAAAATGGCGGCTATTCGGTGTCTTCCTTGATGCCCAAAAGTTTCATCTTGCGATGCAGATGGCTGCGCTCGATGCCGATTTCCGCGGCGGTAAGCGACACGTTCCAGGAGAATTGTTCTAATTTTCTCAGAAGATATTCCCGTTCAAACTGCGCACGAGCTTCCCTGAGGGTGTCCTGCGCATACGGATCAACGGTCTCCTGTCTGTCCGGCAGCAGGCGAAGGAAATCCTGTGGGACATCCTTCAGCCCGATATTCTCCTTGGGACTCATAATGATCAGTCGTTCGATGAAGTTGCGGAGTTCCCTGACATTTCCAGGCCAAGAGTAATGCTGAAGCATGGCAAGGACTTCGGGCTCGATCTTTTTCCTCCCCAGTGCGCTCTCGTAAGCGTAGGCGTCGATGAACTCTTCCACCAGCAATGGGATGTCTTCAAGCCTCTCGCGAAGAGGTGGAACGTGGATGGGGATCACGTTCAGCCGGTAAAAGAGATCCTGCCGGAAATTTCCGGTGTCAATTTCTTTCTGCAAATCCTTGTTGGTTGCTGCCACAATTCGCACATCCACAGATATCGGGGTAGCTCCCCCCACTCTTTCGAAGATTTGCTCTTGTATGATGCGAAGAATCTTGGCCTGAGTTTTCAAACTCATGTCACCGATCTCATCGAGGAACAGGGTTCCTTCGTTGGCCAGGTCGAACTTGCCTTTGCGCCTTTCAGTTGCCCCCGTAAATGAACCCTTTTCATGGCCAAACAGCTCGCTTTCGATCAGCTCCTCGGGAATTGCGGCACAATTCACCTCGATCATCGGTCGGCCACTTCTGCGGCTCTGATGGTGAATCATCCTGGCCACCAGTTCCTTCCCGGTACCGTTCTCTCCCGTAATGAAAACAGTGGCGTTGGTTGGGGCGGCGCGCTCGATTTGGGCACTCAATGATTGGATCGCGGCACTCTCGCCGGTGATCTGATGGCGGTGCATGGCGCGCTGTCGCCAAAGCAGATTTTCTTCTTCAAGTCTTTGAAATTGTATTGCATTCTGGATGGATACCAGAATCCGTTCAAGGGAGAGGGGCTTTTCCACAAAATCGAATGCACCGAGCTTCGTTGCCTTCACGGCGGTTTCAATGGTGCCGTGCCCGGAAATGATTATGACCGGAATCTGGGGAAAAGATTTCTTGATTTCCTTAAGCGTCGTTAAACCATCCTTGCCGGGCATCCATATATCAAGAAAAATGAGGTCCGGAGGGTCTTTGCGAATGTCTTCCTGAGCCTTGTCGCCGGATGTAGCCAGGCTGACGCGGTAGCCCTCGTCCTGCAGCGCACCGCCGAGGGATTTCAAAATGCTGGCTTCATCGTCAACGATCAGGATTCTCGATTCCACTGATGCCTCACCACCACTTCGTACACTAGATTGATCGCAAGGGAAGAACTCCACGCTTCCCCGTCAGGCTGATCCGGGCAGCTCTATCGAAATGACAGTGCCTTTGGGGTCGTTGTCGCGCACCCTGATGAAACCGCTGTGGTCTGCCACGATGCTTGCCACGATGGTCAACCCGAGGCCGGTGCCCTTTTCCTTCGTCGAATAGTACGGTTCAAACATGCGCACCTTGTCTTGCTGGGAGACGCCGTGGCCGTTGTCTGAGCAATCTATTCGTACAATTTTCAAGACCGGGTCGTAGGAGAGTTTCACTTCAATTTGACCGTCGTTTCCACCGAGGGCGTGGACGGAATTGTCGAGCAGGTTGGCCATCACCTGTCTAAATTGCACCGGATCAAGCATAATTGAAGGAAAATCTCCAGTGGTCTTGGATAAAAACGAGATCTGAGGGTAGGTGTGCCGATAGATAGCGAGGCTCTCTTCAATAATTGCCGGCAGGTGGGAAGGGATGGGCCGTACTTGGGGAAGGCGGGCAAATTTTGAGAACTCGTTTACCAGGTGTTTCATCAGTTCGACCTGCTGCAAAATGGTGCGAGTGCATTCGTCGAACGTGGATTCACCGTTGCCGAGCAGTTCTGAATAGCGACGGCGAAGCCGCTGGGCGGATAGTTGAATGGGGGTGAGCGGGTTTTTGATCTCGTGGGCTATGCGCCGGGCCACCTCGCGCCACGCTGCCATCCGTTGTGCCTTCTCCAGATCTGTCAGGTCGTCGAGTACAACCACCAGGCCCAGGTGCCGATTCCGTTCGTCACGCAAAATGGATGCCTTGATAAGCAAAGTTCTCGGAATCCTGTTGATGCTGACTCTCAGCTGCTGTTCAAAATAGAGTTGGTGGGTGGCTTGATATGTCCGACGAAAGGACTCGACAATCTCCCGGTGATCGTGCTCCAGAAACTCGTCATAAGGCCTTCCCCTGACTTGTTCCGCTGGGAGTCCAAATATGCCCTCCGCCGATTTGTTCATGGTCACAATCTTTCCCTCGGCGTCGACGCTCACGACTCCCGCAGCGACATTCTTCAGCACGATTTCCATATACACTTTGCGATCTTCAAGCTCTGCGTGGTTTTGTTGCAACGCGACGTAGGCGCTGGCCAGTTGTTCGCGGCTTTCGCGCAGGTCATGCACCATGGTATTGAACGAGTTGATGAGCATGCCGAGTTCATCCTGTCGCTCGGACTTCAATTCTACCTCGAGATTCCCGTCTGCAACCTCGCGTGTGGCGGAAACGAGCGACTGGATGGGAACCGTCATGTTCTTGGCAAGAAAAAAGCCGAACCACACCGCCGCAAAGATGACCAGCAGGGTCACGATGGAAAAGGTTATGAAGTTGCTGGTCTTGAGCGGATTCTGCAGCAATTTTAGCTGCAGGTAGTCTTCGTAACCGCTGGTTATGGACGCCAATTTGTCGGTGATGACTGCGGGCAGGAAGCGGATGGCGATGAGGCTGGCGGAAATCATCCGCAGAGAACCGTCGGAAATGGAGAGCGGAATAACCACCGCCAAACCTTGCCTTTTGCCATCAAAACTCAGGTGCTCAACAGGGGGATGAGCTTCGTTGCCCTGCCAGAGGAGAAGAGGCAATTTACGCACATCGTCCACGCCTATTTGCGGGTCATGAACGCTCCAGATGACCGTTTCGTCAGCATTGGCGAGAAAGATACCATCCAGATGATATTGTTCGAGTAACGGAGGGTAGAATGGTTCCGACTTCTGGGGCATGGCACCGTTTAGCGCGAAAAACTTCTGCAGTTCATTCCTGACCAGTTTGGCATCGAACATCAGATCCTGCTTTTCCTCGTTGAGATAGTCCTTGCCAAGTTGCACGGATTGTTCCAGGGATTGTTCGACCTGGTGACTGAACCAGTAGTCAAGACTGAAGGAGATGAATTGAGTGGCAATCCAAAACAGCGGCAGGGTCGGGATGAGGCAGAGGCCGATGAAGGCGATGACCAGGCGGGTGCGCAGTTTGTGCCCCAAGATATTGCGTTTGCGTTCGAAAATTAGCTTGACGATATTGCGTAATACCAGATAAGCGAGGAGCAGGAGCAGAATGACATTGAAATTGATCAGTCCAAACAGCAAAATGTTGCTCAAAAGGGACAAGTCCGACTGAAATTCGAAGAACCATCCGCCCAGAGATCCAAAGGTCACAATTAGAATCAGGAGCGCGATCAGCCAGAAACGCTCTTTGCGCCGATATCGATTCGGATCGGGTGATAGGGTGTGATCCATGGGAATTGACATCACAGGGTGAATGTTACCTCATGCCACTTGGTTTCAAAGTCCCAGAGCGACACGAAATAGAAAATGTAGCGGAAAAAAAGAGGCAGGCGAACTTTGGAAAGTTCCGCCTTGATCCGCAATTTGTATTCGATTTCTTTTTCCAACCGCC
>FWPV01001355.1_pt1 | contig 35001 bp, 21 predicted proteins | sample 2228371 | NCBI WGS metagenome assembly FWPV01 (sample SAMEA103939776, study PRJEB20133) | metagenome | reverse complement strand
ATCTTCTGCTTATCATCCGCTGTGATCGTCAAAGCTTTTTGGCCGATTGTCAAGGTTCCATTGACCAACGTGATCGCATAGTTTGGATCTGATCCACCGCTTAAGGTGATCGGGTAAGTTCCGACATTCGATCCTTGTGTTGCGGTTGTGCTGATGCTTGGTAAAGTTGTCACTTGCGTATCGCCATTGACTAGACCGTTATAGCTGATGGTCAGGCCTGGATTCGCTTCGCCATAAATCTTCTGCTTATCATCCGCTGTGATCGTCAAAGCTTTTTGGCCGATTGTCAAGGTTCCATTGACCAACGTGATCGCATAGTTTGGATCTGATCCTCCACTTAGGGTGATCGGATAAGTACCCACATTCGAACTTGCAGTCGCTGTTGTGCTGATAGCTGGTTCAGTGGTTACTTTTGTGTCTCCGTTGACCAGGCCAGTGTAGCTAAAGGTTAATGGAGGATTTGCTTCCCCATAGATCTTCTGCTTATCATCTGCTGTGATCGTTAAACTAGCTGGGGTAACGCTCAAGGTGCCATTTACCAAATTGAATGCATAATTTGGATCTGAGCCGCCTGTTAACGTAATATCATAAGTTCCTACCGGGGAACTGATCGTTGCTTCAGTGGAAATGGTCGGTTCGATCTGGATTTGGGTATCGCCTTCCAATAAGCCTACGTAACTGAAGGTCAATGGTGGATTGGCCTGTCCATACACTTTGCTTTGATTAGCAGCAGTGATTGTGACTATCTTTTGTCCGATGGTCAAGATCCCGTTTACTCGCAAGATCGAATAGTTGGGATCTGAGCCGCCCGTCACTGTAATATCATAAGTTCCTACAGGGGAGCTGATTGTAGCTTCAGTAGAGAGGGTCGGTTCGACAGCTAATTGCGTATCACCATTAACAAGACCATCATACGTGAAGGTCAAGGGCGGATTGGCCTCTCCATAGATCTTTTGCTTGTCATCTGCAATAATCCTCAACGGTGCAGGTGTAATTAAGAAGGGAGTAGTACTGATCAACTGCAGATTGTAATTGGCACCCGCAGTCAATGTTCCTAAGTTATACCCATATGTGCCCACATTCTCTCCTCCGGTTCGACCAAGTGCTCCTCCAAGGATCGAAGCAGTGTCATTTAGCTTAAAGCCAGCAGGGGTATAAGTGTAGACTGGATTATCGTCTCCATATACTTTTTCAAGCTCGTCTACTTGGATCGACAATGTGGCTGGAGAAATCGTAAATACCTCCGGGTTAAGCACTAATTCATAATTCGGGCCTGCATCCAAGTCACCCAATGAATAGGAATAGGTCCCTACATCTTCTCCGACTTCCCTTGATAATGCTCCTGTCAAAATGGAGATATTATCACCGTTTTTGAAGCCCTCAACCGTATAGGCATAAGCATCCGGATCAGCATCTCCATATTCCTTATTTTGTCCTGCTGTCGGAGTAATAATGAGTTCAGTCGCGACATCATCGTCACTGATCGTCATGGTTGCTTCACTTGGTGTGCCTATAGTCACCAGGTCATTATCAGTGCCTGTAAGGGTCAAAATGATCGTCTCCTCACCTTCTACATTAAAGTCATCGATTATCGAAACCGGCAGGATTACACTAGGTGTATTTGCCGGGAAATCGAAGGAGGTTCCCAAGGACTGATAATCTGAACCCGGGCTTGCAGTTCCTCCCACCTGAATGGTAACTGTGGTAGTTGCAGCAAACAGATTGTCCGTCACCATCTCAAATGCTCCTTCTGTTGCGTTATTCTCTCCGGCTTGTGTCCTTACGGTAATGGTCAACACTGCCGGTAAACGTTTTTCAACTGTATCACTTACTTCGCCTCCTTCATTACCTGAAGCATCCGTTAAGGTGACTGTCAGGGTTAAGATTCCATCGGGAAGACTACTTACATTGACCCCATCAATGAGTTGATTCTGACTAGTGACGTCTCCGGTTCCGGTAACAGGGGGCCCTCCTGCACTGCTACTGATCGAAAATGAGTAATCCGAACCTAATTCTCCATCTTTGAGGTTGAAACTAAAATTGTTCTGGTTTACTCCATTTATTCTATCAGGAACGATGGAAACCGAATAGCCTGCGGGAATTTGTGTATCCACGGAATAATTATTGGACTCCGTTATTCCTGATCCAGTATTTCCGGCCAAATCCTGGTAACCTGTATTGTCCAGCGTGATCACATTGCTCGCGTCTTCCACACCGTTGTCCGGAGTCAGGGTCGCCGTCCAGGTAATTCCTCCATCAACAGATTCCAAATCAGAAAGAATGCCGTTTTCCACTGTGAAATCATCAAGCATCAATCCCGTCACCGCTTCGCTAAAGGTAATCGTAACTAAGCTAGTTTCTCCAGCTGTCAATTGCGTATCACCCACTACTATTGTAGCAGTTGGACGCTGGGTATCGATCTCATAATTAAAGGATTCTGTGGTCCCGGCTCCCGCATTTCCGGCCAAGTCGGTATATCCTTCATTGTCGAGCGAGATTACATTGGTCGCATCTTGTACATTGCTGGTTGGAGTAAAAGTTGCCGTCCAGGTTTCTCCTCCATCAGCGGAGGTCAAACCGGAAAGGGCTCCATTCGCAACCGTAAAATCAGCAATTTCGAGACCCGAAATTCGTTCACTTAATGCCACTGTAAGGGTTGCCGTCTGGCCTATGGCAAGCGAGTTGTCACTCAAACTCAAACTTTCCACAAAAGGCCTTACCCCATCCACCAGCACCTGACTAGTACTCCCAACGCTATTCAAGGTTAAATTGGCATCATTACCAACTGCATCCCTAATGGTTCCATCGTTGAGAGACATGGCGCCCACTACGATTCCGTTAAGATCGAGATCACCACTAGGCACTGTATATCTGAACACCAAAGCCGTGGAACCTGAACCAGCTATATAAATGGCCTGTCGGGTCGTTGTTCCCACGGTAAGGCTGAGTTGTGGAGTACCATTGACAAGCACCGCTTCAGAGAGATTGATCGTGAAATCCAAATTCTGACCGATGGCATAAACCCCATTAGAAGGAACCGAAACGGAAGTAATTACAGGAACAACTCCGTCGACACCGATATCTTTTTGTCCTGAGAGCGAATTGGCCGATCCCACAACTGGCAGCTCCAAAACTGCAGAGTCATTAGTACTGTTCTCAAGTGTCGCCCCATTCAATGAAAGGGCATTAATGCCGGCATAGTCCAAATCCGGTGAAGTATGCCCCTCTTGTACCGTGTACTGAAAGGTCAAAGTTGAGGTACCTGAACCGGAAACATAACTCGCCAAGGCATCTGTCAGCCCGGTTTCTAGGGTTAAGGTCGGGGTTCCTCCGGTTGTATTTACGATAACAACCTGATCAAAAATCACCTGAATGGAGAGCACATCCCCAATTTTATAAAATCCATTGGCAGAACTGCTTGTCACACTGGTGACAACCGGATTGATCGGATTTACAGTGATGGCGATTTCATCTGTATCTTCCTGAGCACCCCCAATGCCAGAATTTCCCAGGTCATTGCTGTTGATGGATAGGCTTGCAGGACCATTGTATCCAGATGTTGGATTGAAGGCAAGTCCGTTGAGTGCGGAGTTAATATCTGCCAAGCTTCCAATAATGACCATGGTCACATCTTGTGTACCGTCACCTGTATTAAAGGTCAATCCTGTGGTTGACCCCAACGTAATAACACCATTAGTAGCCGTTAAAGTAACCTGAATTGAATTTGATCCCGCATCCACATCGCTTACGCTAATCAGGTTGCCATTTCCGTAGGAGAATACCAAGGAAGAATTCTGATCCATTTGCTGAGCACCAGGAACAGTATTTACAGGAGCATCATTCACTGCTGTGACTTGAATGCTCACAGTCGCCTGGTCAGTTTGAATACCCCCGCTTCCCGTATTTCCATTGTCACTGATATTGATATTCAAGGTCACATCAGCTGTGGAATTCAGTGCAGTGGTGAAAGTCAAATTCCCTGCTGAAATGAAATCGTTAATATCCGAGATCGCACCATCTAGAACCAAAGATGTTGGAGTACCTGACACGGTAACGCCGCCACCTGAAACCGCTGAAAGGGTTCCGCTACCTACACCGAAAGAAACTGTTACCTGATTTGATCCAGCATCAACATCAGAGAAACTTATACCGGTCAGTGACTTGGCAACATCTTCGAAAACTTCAATGGAAAGTGGCGCTGTGACCACCGGAGCATCATTAACCCCTACCACAATTAGGGTAAAAGTATCAGAAACAGAGGCCCCTAATTCATCGCTTGCCGTCACCACAATATCCAAATTGCCCACATCCGAATTCCCTGGTGTTCCGCTGAACCTTCGATTATTCCCATCGAAGCTTAACCATAGCGGTAAACTACCTCCGTCAGACAATTGGGCGGTATAAGTCAAAACATCCCCCACATCGATATCATTGAATACATTCAATCCAAACTGGAAGTTGAAAGCAATATCCTCTGTGGCAAATTGGTCCGCAATCGGATTGGCTACTGTTGGAGCATCATTCACATTAATCACGGTGATATCGAAGGTATCCGTCACCGTCCCACCATTTCCGTCATCTGCCGTTACCGTAATGGAAACCGTACCCACATCTGAATTGGTCGGAGTTCCGCTGAAGGTCCTAATTGCCGGATTGAAAGTCAGCCAGCCAGGCAGGGAGCCTCCACCTGAGAGTTGAGCGGAATAACTCAAATCATCACCATCCAGATCAAAGAAAACATCCGAGTCAAACTGGAATACAAATTCCTCATCTTCTGTTGCGTCTTGGTTAGGAATAGAATTCTGCACCGTTGGCGCATCATTGACATCCACCACGGTGATCCGGAAAGTATCGGTTACCGTACCTCCATTTCCATCACTCGCTATGACATCAATATCCAAATTACCTACATCGGACTGACCTGGGGTACCACTAAACCTTCGGTTTACCCCATCAAAACTCAGCCATGTTGGCAATTCCCCTCCGCCACTAATTTGGGCTGTATAAGCCAGTGCATCACCCAAATCAATATCCGCAAATACATCTAGGGCAAATTGAAAGTTAAACGCAGCATTTTGTGTGGCAAACTGGTCCAGAATGGGATTTACAACGGTCGGAGCATCATTGGTATTGAAGACTGTGATGTCAAAGGTATCCGTTACCGTTCCTCCGTTTTCATCATCTGCTGTCACCGCAATGGAAACCGTCCCAACATCTGAATTGGTAGGGGTTCCGCTGAAGGTTCTTTCAGCAGGATCAAACATAAGCCAGGCAGGTAAAGGACCGCCACCTGAAAGTTGAGCGGTATAGGACAGGATTTGATTATCCGGATCCTGGAAGGTATTTAGCTCAAACTGGAAATTAAAAGCTTCATCTTCATCGGTATCTTGATTGGGAATGGGATTAGCGACCGTTGGTGGAGAATTAATAAACTTGATACTCGTATCGGTAACGGGAGAACCGGTATTGGAATAGGAGTCGGTCAGTGTCAAAGTCAATGTAATTGTCCCTTGTCCCAAACCTGAAAGATTAATTCCTGCAACCTGCTGGGAAGCTGATGAAACTGTTCCAGACCCGCTCACAGGAGTACCCCCTCCTGAACTGGTAAATGAATATTGGTACGTAGAACCGATTTCCGCATCAGCAAACGAGAAACTTACCGCACTTTGATTCGACTCATTAATCAGGTCTTGATCAATGGCCACTGTATACCCATCAGGAGGCGTGGTGTCCACGATAATTCCAATAGCTGCTGAAGCAGTAGAAGGGTTTAGTATATAATTGGCCACATCCGCTCCGGTAATGGAAAGGCCGGAAACAGTAACTTGGATATTGGTACCCGGTAAAGCAGAAGCATAGGTTCCCGTACCCGGATTGACCAAGGCTACAAGATCAGTATCGACCACTCCGTTCAGTTCCAAATTTGAATTCTGGATGGTTGCATTGGTGTTCCCGTCTCTTTCCTTTTGAATTGTACCAATCAGGCTAGCAGTTAAGGTTTTGGGATTGACTGTCAGTGTAATGGCAGAGGAAAAAGTTTCATTTCCACAGGCATCCACAGCATAAACCCGATACTGATAGTTGGTGTAGGATACAGGAGGTTTGGTGATCACCAGGGTATTGGTCGATACTCCTGAATAAATTCCACCTTCCGTAATAGGATTAAAGGCAACACCGCCGTTGGTACTGATTTGCCATTGGTAAGTAGCGATGTTTCTGATATCCAATTTTGTAACTGCAAACTGGGTATTATCCCCATACGTGATCGTATTGGTACCCGTAGGTGCGTTTAAGAAATTAAACGGAGTGACAGTAAACGAAAGGTTTTTAGGGAGCTGGAATCCTGCTGGGATAGAAGTAGGCAAGTAGGTCTCATCAAAGGACCAGTTAGCGGAAGAATTAAATGAAGAAACAATGGTAGTGAATAAACCAGAGAAGCTTGTTCCGGTGATTACAGCATTTGTAAATCCATTTTGAAAGGAACTGGTCAAGCTTAAATTTTGAACATTGGCAATAGATAGCCCTGAAGGAATAGCTGACTCTGAAGAGGTTAGCTTTTCCGGTAAAAGTGAAGTCCAGGTTTGGTTCAAATTAACCCCGGCGATAAAAGTCGGGGATGCCAAACTTCCTGTAAATGCGAATAACTGATCCCCTGAAATCCCCAGATCCAGATAAAGGGCAGAATTGTTTGGTGTCGCCCGAACCCCCGACACCGTTCCATGGGATGCAGACAGATTATATTTTGCATCAATGGTGATCTGTGTGCCCGCCTCTACCCCACCTACTGGAGCAGTCCATTTAATCGCTCCATCAGACAAGGCTTGGGCTGAAGACTGGAATGAACCGGCGGAGGTCCAACCAATATCGGTAAAATGGATTTCAAAATTCTCACTCACATCCTGAAGCAGAACGAAACTGAAGCGGTCATTTTTTTGGGTACCATCTACCCCATCATCGTCCAAGTTTACTCCCGAAAAAACCAGGTTTCCGGGAAAAAGGATGCACTGGCCCAATACGGGGGTGAGTGCGGCCCAAAGAAGGGCGAGACAAATCCAAAAACTCTTGTAAAGTTGCTTCATATTTAAGTGCAGAAAAAAGCCCGCTAATTGATCAGAAAAATGATTAAAATTAGTTGGGTGGATTTTTACTCATGATAAGATTAAGAACATAAATAAGTGTTAAACCACCCTACTTGAGGGGGATTTGTACGGTTGGCAATCAATTCTTCCCATTCGGATACCACAATGGGAAGTTCGATCGCGTCGGTTTCAAGACCTTTATCTGAGGCATGAACCCGATATAATTGAGGAAGAAAGTGGCTAGTCTCCGGATGAAAAACCAGCTCTCCCCTACTTCCATTTAGCAAATTACTTTTCAGCTGAGCTTTTAGCGAGGTCCAATCCACGTCCTGTTTCGCTATAAGCTCATCGATCACCAGACCTGCATCCCAACCCAAATAAGAAAAGATGCTGATTTCTCTTTTGGCAACCTCTTGGAGATACTTTCTCAGTGCCGTTGAATATTCATTTTCAGAATTTGGATTCAGAGAAGAACAGGCAAAAAACCTCGAAAGGGAGGTTTTCTCCTGTAGTTTATTCTTCCTGATTTCATGAAGCATCATCTGAGAACAGACTAGCACATGAGAAGCATTATGGATTTGGATGGCCTGTAGGAAAAGTTCCAGAACCGGGCCTGTAAAGATCGAAAAGATCAAATGTGACTCAACCCCGGAATCCAAATACTCCAGTAAAGGCCTTGGATCAAACTCAGCGGGTAGATGTTTGCCCACGAAGTTATACTTGATCTGACCGCCTGAGGCCTCCTGTCCTTGATAAAAACTATCTCCTATACCATATCCTCCATCATAGAAGTTGGTCGCATTGATCCCGTTTTTGATTCCGAGATGAGAGACGGCGAGTTTGGAGGCAATTTTTGCCGAAAGCATTTCCTCAAGCGAAAGAATGGACACATAATCAGGGGCTTCCCATTTCAAGGGATATTTTGCTCCAGGGTTGACTACCAGAATTGGTTTTTTGAAAAGAGTCGCAAGCGGAAAAATTTTGTCCACTTTGGGATGCTCAGCAAATACCAGGAGTATGTCTAAATTTTTCTCCAAAAACAGGCGTTCAGCTTCGGAGAAAAGCAGATCCTCATCAATTCCAAAGCCGATGTTTGCCGTATGGAAATCGTGTGTTTGGTCCTTGCTGGCGTAATACCCTTTCAACCCAAAGAAGAAATCGTAGCCGATTTCTGGATGCGTACTTGATTTGGGAAGAAGTATACCGATGTTCTTCATTAGGTTGGCGAAGGAAAAACTCCAAAAAGGCTGATAATAAAACTTACCGCAAGGTAGGGCTGCATGTTATTGTGCGGTTGACTTCCACCAACCGAACTCAAAAGAGCGGAGGGGTTAGTGATCGTGGGGTCTTCCATAAAAACCCCATCGCGAATGGTTGTACTATATAGGTTAGTACCCGGAACCATGGCCGGATACCGGGTTGCAGGACTGGAAGAGTTACCAGCTCCCGAACCCAGAGCTACCATCCCAGGCCCTTTGAGCTTATGCGCGTGATTTGGGATTTGCTGGACGGTCAAGGTCACTTCTTCCACCCCACCCATTTCTCCGATTTGGTAGGTATTACCATCAGGGCCTGTACCCATATGAATGGGTACTCTTCCTCTTAAATCTGGAAGGGCAAATGTCTCTTGTCCATCCCCTCCGTAGGTAGTGCCTATGAGTTGAAATAGTACCTCATTTTCTGAAATGGATAAAAGTTGGCCTTCGCAAAAAGCCCATCCAGCGGGGGCAAAATTTCCGGCGAATAATCTGATTTCTCCAACGTATGGTGGCATGGTATTAGGATCTAGGTGGAAACACCCCTTGTAGGGCTATGCAAAAATTCAGGAATAAGGTGGGCTGCAAATTATTGTGGGGAAGGCTGCCCCCATTGGGAAATGTGCTGATATCGGCAGTGACGGTTCCCATTTGGGTAAGATTTGGGTCTGTGGTTGAGGCATAGAAAATCCCCGGTTTTCCATCAACCTGTACGCCATCTGCAAAAGTTGCAGGAAATGCATTTAGCGGGCTGTCCGTATTGGCAGTTCCTCCCACAGCAACCCTAAGCATCACACTATGCGTATGCGCCGGAATCTCGGATTCCAGCAGGGTGACAGCATCTTCGCCGCCTGCCTCCCCTAAATCCCGAAGACTAAGTCCGGGTCCTTGACCTGGATGCATGGGTACTCTTCCCTGGAAATCCGGAAGCGCAAAATTGGACTTTCCATTTCCTCCATAGGTTGTTCCTAATAGAGAGAAAAGCGCTGTGTTTTGTGATATGGGTAACAGTTGCCCATTACAAAAAGCCCATCCGTTCGGAGGAAAATTAAATGGGAAAATTGCTATCTGGGCGACAAATGGATCTGTTGCAGACATAACAAATTAATTAGGAGATGGAAAAACACCCTGAAGGGCAATACAATAATTTAGAACCAGGTAGGGCATCATATTTTGATGAGGCTGGCTTCCTCCTACAGAAGCAGAGTTTTGGGTACCCGCTTGAGTCTGGTCAGCAAGCCCTTCGTCAAACTTGTTGGAAAATCTCTCCGGAAACTCTGCATTTCCGGCAAAGAGTTTCCCAACAGGATCTCCTGAGGAGGCTGTTGGTCCGGCTTGAGGCGTGTAGTTGGAATTTGGCGATTTAGAGGCCGGGTGACTATGCGTCGGTAAAGATTGGATAGTAATGGTAACTGATGTAGAACCGGTTGCCGTTCCAAGGGAATATTCACTTCCAAAATGTGCAGGTGCTCTGCCCCTCAGGTTAGGTAGTGCAAAATTTACCCGACCATCACCTCCATAGGTAGTCCCAAGCAACGAAAAAAGTGCTTGATTTTGATTGATTGGGAGCAGTTGGCCATTGCACAAGGCAAAACCCTTGGGCGGAAAATTGAAGGAAAAAAGATAGATTTCAGATAGAAATGGTTCCATTAACTTTTGGGATTAGGAAAATGAGAAGATTGAGAAAGGATGGCCATTTTTTTATTCCAGGTAGCCTCTCCCGGGATGCATGAATAATTGGAAAAGTGATTCAGTTTATAGGATTGATTAATCGTATAGGCAAAAACTCCAAGGTACTTGCCATGATTTCCGGGTTTAGAAACCCAGAACTCCATTCCTTTAGATGTTTTAAAAACCTGAGTGCCCAAAAGGGATTTATCCTCTGAATCGACAAAATAGTGGTTAACCTCATGATGTTTTTTGACGAGTTGTTTCAAATCGCCTGAAAGAGGTAATGGCCCCAAACCAATAAGCATATCACACTGATGCAGAAGCTTCAATTCAAGCCCACGTCTGTTAATTTCAGAAAGCGAGGCATTTCTTGTGGGAAGTATTCCGACTTTAAATTTCCCCCACTGAATTATAGCCTTGGAGAAGTATGTTTCACCCAACACTAGGCCATTTTTTTCAAGAGAATTACCCAACACTTTCAAATTTGAGTTTTTAACCAAGAAGTGGAGATCTTGAGGAGGTAACTCAGACTCATGATTCCCAATGGCAGCTACGGAAAGACCTGTATTGATCAATTCCTTGAGGTATTCCAGATTATAATCAATAGATTGGTCTGGATCGATGAAATTTCCAGAATCAAGCAATACTGAATTTGCCCCTTTGGACTGAATATACATTTGAATTGCCTGAAGTCCGCCTAAGAGGTCTGGATTGCTATAAATTCCATTTAAGCCACCAGACTGAAGCAGAGAGATGTTTGGATCTATGGAAGAAACATCAATACGAAGAATAGCTTCATCTTTTAAAAATCTTGGAGTTGAAAACGCTGTCAATGAGGCCATAAGGACTCCCGACCGAAGAAATTCTCTTCTGGTATTTTTTTTCATATTTAAGAGTTAGAGCTAGATCATTAAAAAATAACAATCATTAAAGTTAATTCTCCACAATCGGGATTTTAAAATTATTTTGAAGAATGGGAAATACTTACACTATCGGCAAATGATGATTATAAATGGCCTATTTAAAACAAAGGCAAACTATCAGCTCAATCGAAAAAACAACAAATATCAAGATCAACTATTACTAAATACTTGACTAGTAGCGCTTTTGATATACTGAAACACATTTATATACATATAAATGCAGTACATCAATAAATTTATATCCATCACAAATCAACACACAATCATTGAAAATGCAAGTGATTTTTAACTATCCTACCAATTGAAAATCAGGTTTTTACCAAAAATTCTAAATTGTTTAACTCATTTTGCAATATCCGACTCTATATTCAGAATCATGGAATTCCACTTCGAACTAGGGGGCCTCAAATTTTGCAAAGCTGAAATTCTAGACGTTGTCCTTAATGACAGAAGAAAAGTATGACAAGCACTCAGCGACTTGCCAAGCGTGGGCTAGCTTAGTCCGGAATTCAATTCAACCCTCATCACTGTTGAATCAAAACTTAAAAAATCCTGTTACTTACCACTTCCAAAAATCAAAAAAGCCTTTGCCTCCCATAGCTGTCCGCGATAGCGGAGCGAGGCGAAGGAAAGAGGTTTTCTGATCGTTATGTCCTTCCTTCTTTTTCCTGAAAGAAGCATGAAGACGGAAAGTGAAGGGGGATAAAAATTTCCCATTTTCTAATTCTTGAAAATCAGGTTAACGGCTGAGGCTTTCTCTTTTCATCGATTAGACCTGCCATGTTTTTCCCAATTCCAAATGGTTTCCATGCTAGTGCTCTATGGATTCCATTAACCCAAATCGAGATTCCTCTCGGGTTTCGAAGTGGCCCATGGAGATAACGCTCAAAAAACTCAGAATGCTTCTTGTTTAACAAGCCAATGGTAAGCCTTTTGGCTTCCTTATTGGTAGATTTTCTCCTAGAGCCCTTTCTAATTCGATAGTAGAATCCCACTTGAGGCAATTTCACCACTTTACCTCCATGCTTGAGCAGATTGATCCAAAACTCCCAATCTTCCCAGCCCCAGATCAACCTGGGATCATAACCTCCAATATCCTCCCAATCCTTTTTTCGAAAAACCCCTGACACAAAAATCATATTATCCAAAGCCAGCTGCTTCAGGGAAAAGGGTTTAAGGTTCCATGGGCCCGATTTCTCTCCAAATTTTTCAGCTTCGCAATACACCACTTTGGTTTGCTCATCCGATTGAAATTGGGCTATAGCGAGTCCAATATACTCCGGATGAATTTTATCATCCGAATCCAATGGAAGGATAAATTCCCCCCTGGAATAAAAAATCCCCACATTTCGAGCCACCGATGGACCTTGGTTTCTCTGGTCAATCAATCTGATTTTTTCCGGGTATTTTGTTTCCCATTCTTTGCAGACGGCAGGAGAGCGATCCGTACAGCCATCATTGATCAATATAATTTCCCAGTTTGGATAAGAACTATTGACTACAGACTGAATGGTCTCATTTACATATCCGGCGCAGTTATAAACCGGAATCACGATCGAAATCATCGGTTTTTGATCCATCACTTGATTGATTTTCTTTTGAAAAATTGTTTACGCTTATGATTGAGGTAGGAGAAGTAGCTTCTTGACCCCCATTTATATTCAAAGAAATACCGCTCATCTCCGGTGAGCTGAAGCCGCTCCCTTTCCGATTTGGTCTTCAAAGTTTGGCTTTCCAGGTGATCCACCTTGGAACTGCTCACCAGAGCATGCTGAATCCCATGTTTCTCCAGAGTTTTGGCATAGTCATTATCCGAATACCAAAATCTCAGGCGTTCCTCAAGAGGACCTGTAACCCGGAGTATCTCCCGCTGCATCAGGATGCACCAACCCGCTACATGGCCTCTCACCTCGTATCCCGAATGGATGCCTGAGTCCGCCATAAATCCACGCTCAGGGTGATTAAACCGACAAAATGGGGAAGCACTTTTCAAAGCCGGATTTGCCTCAAAGGCAGAAATGATCGAAGAAGCCCAACCGGGATGAAAAATCAGATCATTGTTGCATAGACATACCAACGGAGCTTGAGTCATGCTCAAGCCAATATTCATATACCTATGGTAGCCAAAGCTCTCCTTTGGATAAATGGTCCTGCAAAAAGGGAAATTATAAGGCTTGGCTTTAGCCGATTCGATCACCAGGATATTGAATCGGATTTTCCTCGGATCCTCAGAATTCAGTAAGGAGATGAGGGCATTTTCTGTCAATTGGCGGAGTGGCTCAGTCTGAGCATTTGAGAGTATGATGATGTCGATAAGTGTCATTCTTTTAAATCATAGGGTTGAAAAAACAAGTAGCTCATAAGGTTTGGACTTTAATTCCCCGCCTTGGCTTTTGGCACCAAACTCTTTCTTTGAAAGTGGAAATGATCCTTCCGTCTTCTGTTGAGTGTTTTCAAATAAAACCACCCAACTTTCCACCAAGGAAGCAAATCGGCCATAGACCTGAGGTGAGCCAGACTATTGATCGGACCTAGGTACATGATGTGTTTGATCAAAAGAGTTCGTCGCTTATCGTTAGCTTTTTTCAATTGATGTTTTTCTTTGGGAGTCAATCCCTGATGGTTCATCAATTTCGTGGCAATCCACGATCTCAAGGCCAATTCCCCATATTGCATTTTCAGCACATTTTGACTGACACTTTTAGGATGCACCCTGATCAAAGTAAAGGCCTTGGGTTCTCGGATAAATTGGATTTTGGCTCCATGAAAGACACAATCGATCCAAAATCTCCAATCCTCCGTATAGGCTATTTTTTCCGAAAATCCCCCCACTTGAGCAGCCAGTTCCCTTTTCAGCATGGGACTACTGATGACAGCCAGGTTGTTTTGGATCAGGTGAGCAAGTGCCAATGCACCCGAACCGGTGAATCGATGCATCCAATCCCGGTCTGTAAATTCCTGATCCAGAAATAGCTGATCGGGTCTTCCATCGGGGAAATAGAAGTTTTCGGTGTAGGTCAAATTGATCTCAGGATGCTGACGAAAAGCCTCAAGCTGAATCTCCAGTTTCTCCGGGCTCAGCAGGTCATCTGCATCGAGAAATTGAACAAAATCACCCTTGGCACGGGAAAGTCCAAAATTCCTTGCCTTGGAGACTCCTGAATTTTCAATTCTGTAATAGTGAATCCGAGGTTCCTTTTCAGACCAAAATTTTCCAACCTGGGGCGTACAGTCTGTGGAGCCGTCATCTACAATCAAGGCTTCCCAGTTTGGATAGGTTTGATCGACCAGAGACTGGAGACACTCTGGTAAATAGTGTCCATAATTGAAGCAAGGAATTATGACAGAAACCTTCATAAGCCGAATCGAACTAGTTTTTTTCCTTTCAAACCGACGCTATACCGCCACGAAAAGGCCAGGTGACGAAAAATATTTTCGGACTGCAGCGCTAACAGACGTTTGCGATTTTTCCAGATTTCCCAGCCCAACTCAGGAATGAAATAGCTGCTTTCCCTCAATTCGGCAAGCGCAATGATGCGCTTGATAGTCAAAGCATCTTGAGAGTCGTCCTTTACTTCATGACCACAGGCCGAAAGCCACTTATTTTCCCTTTTCAACCGTTTTTTGGCACTCCTGTAGGGAGAACCGGATTTTCGTTTCCGTTGAAAATCAGATTGATTTGCAGAGTGCTGCCTGAAAAACACCAACTTCTCACCGATAACCTGAATTCGCCCGTGAAGAGAAGCGATAAAAGCTACCCAGTGATCGTAATACCCGGCATCAGGAAAAGGCAATACCCTCCCCAGTAGGGTCTTATGAAATATCATACTATGGCCCGACACACAGTTGAGGAGAAGAAAATTCAAAGGATCGTTTCCCTGAGCCAGGCGAAACCGATCCGACACATTGACTTGCAAAAACTTACCCTCTGAATCGATTAATGCCGAATCATGATAGATCAAATCCGCATCAGTGGCCAGATCCATCATCCGCTCAAGTTTATCAGTACGCCAGATATCATCCTGATCGCAGGGAGCAATCCACTCGCCTTGGCAGTCTTTGAAGTTGAGCTGAAAATTGGCCTTGAATCCGAGTCGAATCGGATTGCGTGTGGCCGAAATGAGATCGGGATAGTTTTCCTGATACTCACAAATCAACTTCCATGTACCATCCGTCGATTGATCATCCCGAATTAAGATTTCCAAAGGAGAATAGGTCTGTGCACAAAGTGAATCCAGCAGCTCCCTTAAGTAGGGAAGCCCATTGAAGGTGCAAAGTGCTATCGAAATCAAGGGCTTGCTCATACCTGCTCGAAACTTTGCTTTTCAATCAACCGACTGTACAGCCCCTCTTGGAACAACAGCTCAAAATGGGTTCCTTGCTCGACTATTTCTCCATGCTGGATGACCAAAATCCGATCGGCCTTTTGGATGGTACTTAGTCGATGTGCGATTACCAGAGTGGTTCTGTTTTGCATCAATCGCTGTAGGGCTACTTGGACGAGTTGCTCGGACTCGGTATCCAGTGCCGAAGTAGCTTCATCGAGCAATAGGATTGGAGGATTTTGCAATACAGCTCGGGCTATACAGATTCGCTGCCGTTGTCCACCCGACAGTTTGGCTCCCCGCTCCCCGATTATTGACTCATAACCCTGGGGAGTATCCAAGATGAATTCGTGTGCATTGGCGATTTTGGCAGCCTGCTCGATTTCCTCCTGACTTGCGTCCGGTTTTCCAAAAGCGATGTTGTTCCTAATTGAGTCATGAAATAGGATCGCTTCTTGGTTCACCATCCCAATCAAACTGTACAGGGATGATGCCGACACCTGGTTGATATCCATTCCATCGATAGTCACCTTACCCAGCGAGGGCCTGATGAATCGAGGAATCATATCCATGAGCGTAGATTTTCCTCCACCGGATGGACCAACCAATGCGATGGTTTTTCCCAGTGGTAGTTCGAAACTCACATCCTTGAGGACGCGATTTTCTCCATAGGCGAAAGAAACCTGATCAAAAGCAATCCCTTTGCGAAACTGATGGACCTTCACCGGATTTGCTATGGGATCAAAAGTGTCCCGCTCATCGATCACAGCCAAAACCCGCTCACCAGCAGCAAGACCGGCATGGAGCTGACTGAACGATTCAGAAATGGCCTTGGCAGGACGCATCACTTGGGAAAAAATAGCGATATAGGTAATAAAAGCAGAGGCGGACAAAGCAGAGTCGCCTTGTAGCACCAATCCTCCGCCGAAATAAACCAAAACAGCAACCATGCTCACCCCCAGAAATTCTGAAACCGGGGAGGCCAATTGCTGACGGTAGGCCATCTTCCGGCCCAAATCAGAAAAGGCAATATTTTCTGCGTGAAACTTAGCCTTAGTCCTTTCAACTGCATTGAAAACCTTGATTACCCGCATCCCAGAAAGCGCCTCATCCAAGTAGCTGATCATCAACCCAAAGCGCTCCTGAGCCTCCTTGGCCTGAGCTCGCAGTTTGCGTACAATCTTGGATATCGCCCATGCCGATACAGGAATCACCAACACCGAAAACAAGGTCAGGGGAACTGAAATACTGAACAGCACGACTAGGTAAGCCAGCAGTTGGAGGGGTTCTTTGATCAGCACCTGCAAAGAAGAAGTAACCGAAAACTGTACTACCTGCACATCCGAGGCGATTTTGGAAATGACATCACCTTTGCGCTGATCGGTGAAATAGGACAGCTCTTTATCCATGACCCGATCAAAGAGTGCTTTTCGGAGATTCAATAAGGTATGAATCCGAAAATTTTCCATGACTCTAAATGATCCATATCGGAATACATTGCTGAGAAAAACAGAGACGACTATGGCGATACAAATCCATTTAAGTGCTTCCATCGCTCCCAAATCTGATTGAATGGATCGAGTCAAATAATCCATCCAAGCCATCAAATCCGTGAACGAATCGGGCCTTTGAGGAATTGTATCCGAAGTTTCAGCAAAAAGGGCTGTCAGCAAGGGGGCCAAGAGAGCCAAATTCATTGTACCGAAAAATGTAGCCAAAACCATAAGCAGCGCATAGGGAAGGGCATATTTACCGATAGGCTTGGCGAACCCCAGAAGTCTAAAGTAGGTATTCATGGATTAATGGGGTTGGACTTGAATTGATTTGGGAGCGAGGGATAAGATCTCATCATGGATCTGAATCAGGCTTTTGGGAGATCTTGAGGTTTGAATCAGGGAATTAATCCGGATTCGGCTTTGGAGAATTTTTGGCCACAGGTCAAGCATTTCACGGTAGCTTTTCCAGATCCATGGTTTACCCATGAAAAGCTTTGGCAGAACCTCTGTGAGTAAGGTTTGTGCTTTCCACCACTTGAGCTGATTTTCCTCAAGGTGAATGGCATGAAAAATCATTCTGTTTCGGAAGTATATTCGTTTGATTTTGGACTTGGCTGCCGAGGTCTTGATGGAAGCAGATCCCACATGGAAACACTGAGCTTTGGGTTCGAAATAGCACTTCCACCCCATTCTCCAGGCTCGGACAGAAAGGTCCAGGTCTTCCGAATAAAACGGACTGAATACCTCATCGAATCCACCTAGAATTTCCAGCTTTTTCCGGTCAATAAGGGCATTGGCCCCTGATAGAAAAAAAGTGGGAAGGAGCTCATTTGAATCAGTTTTGGCTGGCAGATAATTTTGACCGGATTTGATCAAAACCCCTCTCCTTCTCGGAATTTTGGCTCCGATCTCAAGCTGTGAGGTATGGGGATTTAGGATCTTGCCCATCACCCCAAATGTATCTTCTCGATCAAAATAGGAGATCAAATGAAGAAGATAGTCTTCGGAAAGTTTGATGTCTGTATTGAGCAGTAGAACCAAATCCGAGACTGCCTCTCTTACCCCTGCATTACAGGAGAACGAAAAGCCTCTATTGGTGGAATTGGAAATGATCTTTACTTCAGGAAAGTGCCGACTGACCCATTGGACAGAGTCATCTTGAGAAGCATCGTCCACCAAAATCACCTCAAAATCGAGGTGGATTTGATGCAGCGCCTGTAAAGTAAAAGGCAAAAAAGATTCGATGAGGCTCCGCCCGTTATAATTAGGCAGAACCACAGATATACTTGTGGCCAAAATTGTAGTGGTTTAGTTTTCGACTTCCAGACGAAGTCAATACCAAATTCCGCTACAATGAAATTTGGATTTTTTTCAACCATGGACGACAAATAGACCTATGTCCATGGTTAACCCCAAATTCTCCGGTCATTTGTGGGGATATAAACACAGTCTATCTCCGTAATATCTAGTTTTCATTTCGCCAAGAAACAGTGGAAAACGTGATCTGCAAACGTGAACAAAAAGGTCCCTCTTGTGGGTAACTACAAATCTTCAAGTCAAAACGAGACTCCGATTAATCAATTATTAGAAAATTAGCTAAAGAAAAAACATCAACTGCACAATGACCTCCATACAATGGATGCCATTGGGTCTTCACTCCTTTTGCAACGGCCATGTTAGCAAGGGCTTCGGCGCCTTCATAGTTACCAAATTTATCATAAAGCCCACAAGACAGATACAGTTCGGGATAGCTAGAATTGGCTTTTTTGATTAACTCAATCGGTGAGATATTCTTCCACTCCTGCTCAGTTGACACATATTTTTTGGCCATCAAATAAACTCCAAGTGCCACTTTGGGGTCGGCACCTGTACGCTCCAAGGCTTCGACAATATGATCAAAATCCGAAAATGGAGAGTCTAAATAAACACCGGGGCATAATGATGCCACTCGCGAAAACAATTCTGGATGACTAAGTCCCAAGATTAAGACATTGAGTCCGCCCATGGATTCCCCGATTAAAATTCTGTTTCTCGGTTTGCCGATTTTGGACTCAATAAATGGCAGATTGGATATGAAGTCATCCAATAAACCACTTTCAGCTTCAGAATTCTTGGGAGTAAGTAACCATTCCGAACCATAGGAAATCGAAACCACGGTTGGCGGTTCCAAGTTGGATTTTTGCCAATGGGATTGGATTAAAGCGGTGTAATAGGTGTCATCATTCCAGATCGAATGATCCAGATTTCTTCCGTGAAAATGGTAGATGACATCTGAATTAACCCCACTGCTAGCTCGATATATAGAAAAATTCAATTTCCCAGTGGAAAACGATTCTGATTTTGATGGAATGAAGCTGACTTTCTGCACTCCATAAGGACTTGTCACCTTTCCCCAAGCCCAATAAAAACCCAGAATAACAGCTAAAAAAGCACAACAGATACTAATTTGTCTTTTGGAAATATTCATGGATGTCAAGAATTCCGGATAAAAATCCCCCTAATCAATTGAAGCTTAAGAAGTCCAAATCTCCTTTAGAGGACAATGCCACGATTTTATGAATCACTTCATCCATACTGCGGCATTCCTCAAAAATAAACTCAATAAACTGTTCCCTTTCCTTTTCAAAATCTGATTTGTAATTATTCAACAGATCACAAAGCGCCAATATATTGGCCACATGCCTCCGAAGTCCATGCGATTGATGCCATGTAATCTCCTTTAGCAGCTCATTTTGGGACAAAATTCGCTCCTCCCTAAGTTTGAGCGTGGTGATATCCTTAACAATTGATGAAATGCCGATTATATCGCTGTTGTCATGAAGACGCACTGGCTCCAGAATGACTTCCCAATAAGATTTTCCGGCGTTTTTGTTAACAATTACTTTTTCCCCGGACAAGGCCTGTTGAGCAAGCTTTTTGAATTCCTCCTGAAATTCAGGAAGCACAAAATCAAAGTATGAGTCCCCAAATCCGTAACTCTTTCCAAATAGTTGCATCGCAATGGTTTTTGCGGCCTTGTTCGCAAACCTAATTTTAAAATCGGTATCAATAAAAGTCCAAGCTTCCGAGGAGCTATTATAGATGGCATTTAGAATTTTCCGATTTTCTGTCAATTCAAGTTCAACTCTCTTTTTTGAATCAATATCCCGGATGTTCATGGAAATACCAATAAGGGAATTTGCACGGTCATGAACTTGGAAATAGGAGACTTCAAACCAATGAGGCCTGGAATCGATAGTTCGCTGAACTTCAACTACGACAGGTTCGCCGGCAATTACCTTAGAAAAATTCTCCCGAAAACCTGCCAACGAATCTTCAGGCAAGAAATCTTCGATATGAACTCCTCTACTCAAGCCCACTCCCTTGGTTTTCTTTGCAATTTCATCGGCTACCCGATTAAAATTGAGTACTTCTCCGTTTAAACCAATCAACAAATTACTATCCGAGGTACTATCAAAAACGGCCCTAAGTTTTGTTTCTGAAAGTTCGATTTGCGATTTGCGTTCTATTTCTTCAGTGATATCTCTGACAAATACAGTGAGCCCCATCGCCGAAGGGTACACGGTAAAATTCAGCCAGCAATCTTTACTTTTCAAAAAAGTATCAAATACAGTTCTGGAATTTGACTTATAGCAACTAATCAACTCCTCAAAAGAAATCTCACCTAGAAGAGCCGGCAAGACCTCTTCTGCATTTTTCCCAATAATTTCAGCCTCGAGGAGATTAAAGATGGAAAGAAAGTTATGGTTAACCCTCACGATTTCATGACCAGCATTAAGTTGAATAAATCCGTCTGAGATTTCATCCAAAATAATATCCAGTCTTTTCACCAGTTCTTTTGCCTTCATGGAGGCAAGTTCTGAATCGGTAATATCGTGACCGATACAGCGGATCCCTATGTTTCCGCCTTGATGCTTAATCATGGAAAACTCCCACTGGGACCAGAAAAAGTCTCCCGTTGCGGAGACTAGCTTCCTTAACAGAACCTGATGAGATTGATGAGGCATTTCAAAGCACTTTCTCACGGTCTGAAGGCATGCTTCATGATCTCCGGGATGAATTCCGATGAGGCTGGATTCCTCTTCTAAGTTTTCGGATAATACTCCGAATTTCTCCAAAAAGCGGTCATTGACATAGCGGTAGTACCCTTCCAAATCCGTTATAATCAAATAATAGATCGATGAATTCCTTAAAAACCCAGGAACATGTTCTTCAAAATTCAGTGATTTTTTTTGGTAAAAGGACATAAAAATGAAAAATACATGACAATTCTTAGGTAAAATAATTCATTTCCACTTTCGAAAATTATCTTGAGTCAATAATCGGTAAAAGTTTGTAAATGAAGTAAGTCAAATAAGGATTGAGCCCCTATTTCATACAGTCATTTTTGTGAACCTAAAGAACTGGAGAGAAAACTGGTATCTAGTTAGAAAAATACATCAGAATTTTGGATGGGAATTCTGTGGTTTAAGCCTTTCGATTAAATACTGAATAAGTTCCTTCTTGTTTAATAGTTCATCAAGGGATGTTTCAAAGGTTTTGATTTTATAAATATTCGGAAAAGTTAGCGTTCCTTTGGCTATACTAAGGTTAACCATGACATTAAAATAGTTTAAAGTCAAAATAAGGGTATCTGCAAAGTCTGTTTCAACTACCTGAAAACCTATTTTTTGAGCGGTTTTTTCATTGATTATATAGCTTGTTCCTCTGACACGGCTATTTTTTGATTCAGGGGGGAGTTCTTCCATAAGATTTAGGAGTCCCTCTAGATACTGCTGCAGTATAAATTTTGTCCGTTGTCCCCCTTTCCTTTGGTAGTCGATGACGAAAATATAATCCAGAAGTGTTCCACCATGGATTTTAATAACGCCATTTTTTGGTGGTTCGGACAAAAACAAGGGAGAGTGATAGATTAAATCTCCGTTTTTTTTTAAAGCCGGAACATCGAAAAACGGAGCAACTATGGAAACCATCAAGTAAAAAACAACAATCCCTATCAGAAAAAATCCTGAAATCCAAGAAATATAAACTGAAGTCAGAATAAGAGAAAGAGCAAAAAGTCCAACAAGAAGTTGAATTCGAAATTGCTCAGTAGTTGATTTTTGGTAAAACCTATGTTTCAAAATGATCGCTTAAATGTAAATGGAATTAGAAAAACATACCGGGGTCTATTCATCAAATATGTAGCATCGGGATCAAAAATAAACCAATGAGCCAGAAGCCCATTGGTTTATACCTTTAGAAACCAGCGAAAAGCAATGATTTCAGATTAATCGACCTATCTATGAGAAATTTTTAAGTTTTGATTACTTCAGGGAATTAATCCAACGGGCAATTTTGAGGGCTTCTTCCTTAGGCACTTGCGGCATAGGAGGCATGGGTGTGGCGTAATCTGGCCAGTTTTCCGGTTTGGGGTTGTAGATCAATTCCACCATTTTCTCAGCAGTATAGCCTCTTTTTGCTATCTCATTAAAACCCGGTCCCACCTGCTTTTTGTCCGGTGCATGGCAAGCCGTACAGGTGTTTTTAGCCAACAGCGCTTTGATCTCGGTCTCACTCGGAATTGCAGTAGCTGGTTTAGCAGCTGGCTTAGACTGTGCCGCTATTGGCTTGGCAGCACCGGTAGCTGTCTTCGTTTCTGAAGTTGCCACTGTCTTGGGTTCAGGAGCTTTGATGGCCATTTTAGTTCCCGAAGGAATCTCATTCAGGGTGTAATAAGCATCCGTATGGACCAATTCATGGTAGGTACCAGCCTCTCTTACACCAATCAGACTCAGGCGATGTACATGATATTGATAAACTTGATCCAGTGCAATCCTGACCTTAAGCCCATCCTCGGAAACTTCGATTCCCTTGATCTCATGATTTTGGTTTTTCACCGGAGGAGAACCATATACCGGGAAGTATTTGTAAGTAAAACTGTTGACCAAATAACTCTCCGGATCTGAGGCAGACTTCTTGTCCACGGGATGGGTAAATTCAAATTCAAATCCATCCGGCATGGCTTTCACATTGCGGATTTCAAAAGGAATCTGTCGATTCCAAACCAAACGCTGCAAACCCTCATTGGCATCACCCGCAGAGCCCCAGCCCCGGTTAGTCTCCCCGACAAACAAGGACTGATCTGCCGCAAAAGCCATTCGCAGAACACCCGACTGGAAACCGGATCGGAAGTCAATCGATGCTCCCTGATAGACACCGTTGACCTTTTCCAGCATTACCCGCATGATTTTGCTTTGACCCTGATCTCCGATGAGAATCTGACCTGCAAATGGCCCCCAATAATTCTCAGGAATGACCAAGGGTTCCGAATTCGAGATTCCGTGGATACCATGAGGTAGCCAAACCGCAGGGAGTTTGATGGCAGGAAGAGACTTTTTGGCTTCATATAGCGTGATGAAGTCATCATCCTGAACATTTTCAGGCTTGATGAAGCGCCCATTTTCATCTTTGATTTTCATGGGATCTACCACCGTATTGAATTGCTCAGTGGTCATCGTGATGGGAGATCCTGGGGTTTGAGACCAAGCCAACCCTGCTGGATGTCCGGAAAAGTCTCCTTTCTCTAAGTGCCAAAGTCCACCCGAAGCCATGTAATCTCCTTGATTTTCGGTGTAAAACACTTCTCCGTTCAGTATGCCCGGACCGGCCGGAGAGCGCATCCCGGTGGCGAATGGCTCAATCTTACCATCCCGATGGATTTTTAGGGTCCAACCTCGGTAGGGAACCCGGCTTTCGCCTCTCCACCATTCCTGATCTCCAAAGGCCACATTGGTAGTGACAATGAAGGTATTGTCCGGAGCGAGTTTGGGACCGAAGCTGTATTCATGATAATGGGCAGAAAGTGGCCATGCGGCTACTGTTTCATACCAATCAGCCTTTCCGTCACTATCCATGTCTCGAAGTCGGGTAAGTTCTCCCCGCTGCACGGCATAAAAGCTGCCCTCTTCATAATGCAATCCCAGGATCTCGTGCAGGCCCGATGCGAACTTTCGGAAATAAGGTCGAGAGGCTGTGGGATTTTCCACCACAAACACATCCCCCCGACGAGTGGCCACACCTAGCGATCCATTGGGCAGCATGGTCAATCCTCCCACTTCCAACAACGTCCCTTCCGGCGCAGGTACTTTGGCTATTTTGAAGAAGTCCTCTTCCTTGGGAGATTCCTGAGCTGACGCAGAAAAAATGAGTCCTGCAGTCATGGCCAGTAAAGCTCCTTTTTTAATAAGTGATTTATATGTCAACATGATGAGCTATTCGGTTTAAAACAAGAGCGTATAAGTCAACTCCGAAGAAAATGGCAAAACCACTTGACCTTGGGAGTTAAGTGTGGGTTTGATGGATTTATCTCCGACTTGGAGGTAAAGTCCTGCGTCCTCGATCCAATAGAAATTTTCCCGGATCTGCTTGATCGACTTACCTTCCAAGACAGGGATTTCCATAGAAGTACCTCCGGTCCTTTTCAAGGTTCTGGTTAACCCTTTGCCATCAGCAAGCAACTGCACTTGGTCGGTAAGTTCTCCAGTCGCAGTAGTAGCCAGGAAACGAACCTGTCCATCTCCGATGATTTGATATCCCTTGGGAGTAAAAGAATCAGTTCCTGTGATGGGGTCGGATTTGGAACTGGAATTGAGATAGGTCAAATTGCCCAGTGGTCTGGAGACCCCATTTCCGCGATTGTTCCACATTGGGGTGGCATCAAGAAACAAGCCTCTCCAGATCCGGATTAGCCTTCCGGTACTCAAGTCATAGGAAAAATGAATGCCTGCCTTTGAAGAAACCGAGACCGCATGGGAGATTTTACCTCTATCCGGCATCTCAATGAAGGATCGAAGGACCGGAGTTTGATCCGTATCTACCCAAATTGGATCGGAATCGGTTTGGGTATTTCCAGCAGGCTGGCTGAGTTGAACAGGCCAGAGTCCGCTCTCCTGGATTTGGAGGGAAAAGCCCTGAGTCGTCCAATCTCTTGGTTTGGAAACATAAAAAGTGATCGGATGAGAACCGGAATCTAGGTTTTTTTCGACTCGGATCCTTCCAGACCGCAAATCTTCAGCAGATTCATTTCCAATTGATATCGCTCCTAATCCATTGGGAACAACCATATCCAAGGTATAATTACCGGACTTGGTTACTTGAATAGTTCCTTGGACTTTGATCAGTGAACTCCCTGCAATCCCCGAAGCAAGCTCATTGAGTGAGTTTAGTGATTTTTTGTTGACCGGGGTCTTTCCACCAATCTCATTCAAGTCTGTAATCGAGCCCGAGAACACTTCCATTGTCAAACCGGACAGCGATGGAGCCGGGGTATCCATGGGAGTAATTTCCAGTGATTGAATTGCAATTGGCCCGTGATCTCCTTGGATGCGAATAGGACCTCGAGCCACTTCCCCAGAACGTAAAGAGCCTCGAGTAGGCCCTTGAAGTTCGATGTCTTCCTGTACGGTTACGCCATTAAGACGAACAAAACGTATGCGGGCATTTTGGATCTTTTCTCCGGAAGAAGCAAACCTAGGAGCTTGAAAACCCACTTCGAGCGTCTGCCAAAGTCCCGGTGCTTTACTGGCGTTTTGACGGGGAGCGTACCCTTCATAGCCTTTTTGGCCCTCCGGGCGAGACTCGTCCCATCGCTCATAGATTCCGCCATTATCTCCGGCTTTGGGTGAAGTTTTGGCCCAGCTATCCAACAGTTGGATTTCGTATTGACCCTGTAGGTAAAGTCCTGAATTGGATCCCGGAGCCATCATGTACACTAGTCTGAGTTCGAGATCTCCATAGAATTCCGTGGTTATGATGTCTTTTCCAGGATTTTTTTTATCCGGAATGTTCACCATAATTGTTCCTTGGCCTTCCGTAAACAGCGTATTGGAGATAGACGGGTCAGCCCACACTTGGCTGACTTCTTTCCAGCTTTTGGAGGGTGTTTGAAAGTCGGTAAGCTTAACTGGGACCTGGGCCCATGAAGGCTGTGCAGCCAAGAGGGTCAAAGCAAGCCCAACACCAATCTTTCCGGAGTTGAAGTTCATAAGTTATTAATTTGAAATTTATAATTTTAGGTTTAAGTTCAGAGAACTTGGGATACAAAGATTTAGACTTTCAAGCCCATTAATGCATTCAGGTTGGACTGGTTTCAGAAACATCGGTTTTTTGAAATCCAAAACATGGTCAATGTATCGAGTATTATACTTTTGGGAGGGGTGATTAAAATTGATTTTAGCAATTATTTCACAATAAAAAAATGAAAGTCTCCGGCCTGGCAATCCAAGCCAGAGACTTTGTTTAATTAATAACCCGGATTTTGTTGCAGGTTAGGATTAGAGGTAATTTGAATCTGAGGAATAGGGAACAACTCCAGGTTGGGATCATTGGTAGGTCTGTGATCCCACCAGTCACCTGTGGTAAACTTCCCGAAACGGATCAAGTCAGTCCGTCTTTTCCCTTCGAAGATAAACTCTCTACCGCGTTCGGCTAGCAACTCGTCCATGGTGAGGGTGGAGGTAGTATAGGCCGCTTCCGCCCAATCCGCTTCAGAGAAGGCTCTTTTTCGCGACTCATTGATCAGATCTACGGCTTGTTGGTTGGCTACACCTCCATTTTGACGCATGATGGCCTCTGCCTTGTTGAAGTAGATTTCTGTCAGTCGATAGATTACATAATCATTTTCCCAATAGCCAGGATCATCTACGGTACCTGATCGGTACTTATGAAATCTAGCCCCACTGTTTTCCTCACCATCAGTCATGGAACCTTCTCCCGTTTGACCTTCGCTGTTTCGGCGGATGGAGTTTACATAAACCAAAGGCTGTCCATCATATTCTTCCGTTCCCAGAATTGGGTTTTCCGTATTAAAGAAATATTGAGGACCAAATAGGAACCACTCTTTCTTTCGGACATCCTTATCTTCGAAGGCATCAAACGCGGTGGGAATCACCACGAAAGCATTCCAACCACTATAAGTCACATTTAGAGCTTGGGACATATTGCCGTAGCCAAAGTAGAATCCTGCCCAGTTAAAGGTAAATCCACCTTCACGACTAAAGGCAAATTGGAAGATATTTTCCGGTGAAAGATGGTTGTTGTTTTTAAATGGACCTAAAATATCCGGGTCAAGCTGCATGGTACCGGTAAGGGAGCCACCTTCCCCATTGATCACCTTATCCGAATATTGGATACACTTATCCCACATCGGAGTGCCTGACCACTTTTCAGCGTTCAGGTAGAGTTCGGACAGCATAGCATACCCGGCCGCTTTGGACACTCGACCCACCAAAGCCTGAGAAAGAGGCTCCAGCATTTCCACATTTTCTTCCAGCTCGTTCATTACAAATTGGAACACCTCAGCTCTGGGAGCAGTAGGCGGATTTAGGGGCTCACCTACCTTGGTGATAATGGGAACATTACCCCACATATCCATGATACGCATGTAATGATAGGCTCTCATGACCTTCACCTCGGCAATTAATTTTTGACGATCTTCCTCGGTCAGGCCTGCTTTTGCAATATCAAGGGTTTCCAAATCACCCAAAATCGCATTTACATAGCCTACTCCTTCCCACATAAGCGACCATGCATTTCGCATTCTTGGCTCGTCCGGAGTCCAGGTATGGTAATGTAATCGAATGTGATCTCCTCCATCAAAGCCATGGCGACCTTTCTGAGGCCATGCCACTTGGTCTGCAGCCATTTCGCTATGGTAGTAGAAACCGTTTTGACCAGTTGGCGCTAGCCAAGCCTGCATGTGCGTGAAAGGTCTGAGGACCCCTTGCATGACTTCTACCCGATTGTTGTAGAAGTTATCTTTTGAAAGTTGGCTGTAAAATGTTTCGGACAGGTCCATGCAACCCGAAAATCCCAAAACTGCGGTAGCGACTAATACTTTATATGATTTTCTTAATATTTTCATCTTCATCGTCCTTTAGAAAGTAATATTCAAACCGAGGGTGTAGGAATTGGTACGAGGATAAAATCCTCTGTTATCGATACCTGTGGTAAATCCGGTATCTTGAAGTTCCGGATCAAGCCCTGTATAGCTGGTAAAGGTGAGTAAGTTTCTTCCGGTGGCGTAAACCCGGAAATTCTTTACTGCTTTCCCTTTCAGGTTGAAGTTATACCCTAGGGTGACGTTGTCCAGTTTGACAAAGCTGCCGTTTTCGAGGTAGTAGTCAGAAAACTGGGGATTATCATTGAGATCTGCGTTTTTCTCGATGGCACTTCTCAGGAGGTTGTTGGGCAACCACGCTTTGTTTCCAAAATAGAGATCCTGTGTATTGAGAATATCATAGGCAAACTTGCCTCTAAAGAATACAGTCAAATCCCAGTTTTTGTAGCTGAAGTTATTGGAAAGAGAAGCCATGTATTTGGGCACACCATTTCCGATCACTGCTAGGTCACCCGGAGCAATCTGGCTGGCAAGGACAGCTGTACCATCAGCTTTGAAGAACAACCACTTACCATCCTCGTCAAATCCGGCAAATCGTTTTCCATAGAAGTTTCCTACCTGACCGCCTTCCTCGATACGGATGGCCGCCCCGAGGTTACCCGGAGAGGGAAGGAACCCATACTCAAGGAAATCGGCAGAATAGAACTCATTGGACAAAGTACTTAGCTCATTAAACTGAGAGTTTCCGGCGAAGTCAATGCTGTATCGGAACTTATCCTTTTGCACCAGTATGGCATTGACATACAATTCCACCCCTCTGTTTTTGATACTACCCACATTGGTATAGATCGAACTTCGCACGAATGGAGGCTGCTGAGCGGTGTAGTTGTTCAGGAGGTCCACCGTATTTCTTTGGTAGATATCCAAAGATCCAGAGATTCGATTGTTGAACAATCCAAAGTCCAAACCGAAGTTCCATTCCTGCTTTTTCTCCCATCTCAAATTCGGGTTGGGATTACGGGAAGGTCCATAGGTCTGGTAAAATACCCCTTCCTGAGGATAAACGCCACCCGTACTCAAGGTCACCAAGGACTGATAATTTGGAATCCCTTGATTACCGGTCACTCCATAACCAACCCGTAGCTTAAGATTGTCAATTTTATTGAGATCAGCGATGAAGCTTTCCTTGGACAAGTCCCATCCGGCAGAGAAAGCCGGGAAATTTCCCCATTTATTATTGGCACCAAACTTTGAGGAACCCTCTCTACGGAAAGTCACCTGTCCGAAGAAGCGCTCATTGAAGGAATAACTTACCCGACCAAAAAGGGCGATCAGTGTGTTGTCTTCTTTGAAACTGGACATGCCCGGACGTGGCAATCGGGTATTGTTGATCGCACTTCCTGCACCTAAATTCCAGTCCAAAAATCCATCCGTAGTGAAACCACTGTTGTTAACTGCAAAATTTTCGAAGGCACTGTATTGGTAGGAATAACCACCAATTACATCCAAAGCGTGACTGCCGAAATTCCGCTTATAGTTTACCGTAGATTCAAATACATTGGTCCAACTCAGTTCATTGTATTTGCGGGCATAGCCCGTGCCTTGATATTGAGCATTTGGTCGCTGCTCAAAATCATTAAGCGAGCGATATTGGCGGTCATTGAAGGTATTTCGTACGTGAGCACCGAAAGCACTGATATTCAAGCCTTCGATAATCTCCAGTGTCAATCGGGTATCCCCAGAAAACGTAGCCTGATTTCGCTCATTTATTCGATTAGCCAATCGAGATAAAGGATTGTAATTGTTAAAAGCTTCAGTCTCCACAAAACTGCCATCTTCATTTCGGATAGGAGCAGTTGGGTTTCGTTGGATGGCTTGCTCGAAGTCACCGCCTCCTCCACCGAGTAGGTTAGCCAAGTTAAAGTTTGTGGCCAGGTTAGATTGCATTTGAAGCCTGCCATTCAATCCGGTTTGGTTAAAATTAACACGTCCTCCAAACTGTCTTCTTCCATTCTCTTTGGCCATCCCTTCAGCATCATTGAAGTAGAAAGAAGCCCGATAGTTAGAGTTGAGCGTACCGCCTGAGGCCGCAAAATTATGGTATTGGCTCAGGTTGTTTTTGTTTAGGAGTTCATCATACAGGTCAGTGGATGCGCCCAAATCGTTTCCTTCTCCAATTAGTCCCTGATCGATCAAACCCCGGTACTCTTCGGCCGTCAAAAAATCCGGTTTGCGATCCACAACATCTCTTTGGAAATAAGTGGAGTATTCAAACCGAGGATCACCTGCCTTACCTTTTTTGGTAGTGATCAGAATCACCCCATTATTTCCTCGGGTACCGTAGATTGCAGCCGCAGAACCGTCTTTCAGAACCTCAAAAGACGCAATATCATCCTGCTGAAGCAGGTCCAAGGATCCACCTGGAATCCCGTCGATCACAATCAGAGGACTGAGATTTCCGGTAAGGGAGGTTACCCCACGAAGCTGGATCGCAGCTCCTGAGTTGGGATTGTTCCCCTCAGTACGGGTAATGCTCAAACCGGCCACTTTACCCTGAATCAAATCCAAAGGAGATCTTACACCGCCTGAGTTGAAACTTTCCTGATCCACTTTGGCTACAGAGGAGGTGATTTCTCTTCGCTTTTGAGTACCATAGCCGATGACCACGACTTCATCGAGAGATTTGGTATCGGGCTTTAAGGTCACATTGATTTCGGACTGCTGACCAACTGTGATTTCTTGGCTTAGATAACCGATGAAGGAAACAACCACCACAGACTCAGGTCCAGACACGTTTAGACTGAACTTGCCATCCATATCCGTGATTGTTCCGTTGGTCGTACCCTTTTCAATCACAGATGCACCGGGAAGCGGAGTATTCATATCGTCAAATACCACTCCGGAAACGGTAACAGCGACAAGTTCCTCGATACTTACTCGCTCCTCAGGAGTGGCAATCTGAGATTTTCTAACGTGGATATTTTGGTTGATTTGTTTGAAATTCAGGCCTGTCTGTCGGGACATTTCGACCAAAGCCTCATATAGATTGGAATCTGCCTCCAGGTTAATTTGGGGCATGTCTTTCAACTCCTTGTTGGTGTAGACAAAGTTGAACCCTGTGGCTTGCTCAATCCTGGAAAACGCATCCAAAAGTTGGGTGTTTTGAAGGTTGAGTTTCAATTTGACCTGATCGATTGTTTTGACTTGAGCATTGCCATTATAGGCAAGCAAGACACTCATCGAAAGGCACTGTATCAGAAAAACTTGTAGTATTCTTTTGGACATAGCCCATACATGTAACAGTATGACTTTTTTCATAACTTTACTTGGTGTTTAAACTTAAAGAATGGGTTTAGACGGCTAGTGAAGGATGTTTCGCAGACAGGACTTCACTGCGCACTGGCCGGGGATGTTGGCGCATTCCCGGCTTTTTACTTTAGGATCGCTGGATGTTTCATAGGCATTTTGGGTTAGGGTTTAAAGTTGAGTTGTACATTTTTTCCTTGAATTGAGTAGGTATCCAGCCGGGCGCTAAAGTTTAATCCCTCCAGGATATTCTGAAGGGTTTCATCTTTAAATTTGCCCGAAACCTTAAGATCCTTGGGAATTTCACCTGAAATGGCAAATCGTACTCCATACCAATTTTCGAGTATGACGATGGCCTCCTTGATTGGGGTATTTGAGAAAACAAGGGTTTTATTCATCCATGCCAAGATTTCATCTTTATCGAATTTGCCCTGTTTCCAAAGGTTCTTTTCCTGGTTGGCCTGTATCCCCTCTCCGGGATTAAGAAGTGCTTGATGATCAAGGTTGGTTTGATCCTCCACCTTTACCTTTCCGGTAATTAGCGAAACAGCTACAGATTGGCGGGGATAAGCTTTGATATTGAAGGAGGTTCCCAAAGCTGTAGTAATAAGATGACCGGAATTGACTTTAAAAGGTCTAAGTGAATCCTTGGCGACCTCAAAAAAAGCCTCTCCTTCGAGTTGGATAGCCCTTACACCTTCCGGAAAATTTTTAGGATAGGAAATTTTGGAACCAGAATTCAAGTGAACTTTGGAACCATCTTCCAAGCTGATGCTGGACTTGACTCCTGCTTGAGCTTCAAAAGTAATCCATTCAATTTCTGAGTGTTGAGAAGGTGTCACTGGATTCAAATCAAAAAAGTAAAACAACGAACTCAGGCCAAGTATCAGTGCCAGTACAGCTGCTGACCGGATCAAAGCTCTTCTTCGTAGCTTTCGGTCACGGTCCAAATTATACTTCTGAATAGTGGACCAACTGTCCAGGTCAATGACTTTTTTGTCTGGACCCTTAATAGATTGATCAGTAAGATTGGCTTGCTGGGATATTTGATCAAATAGGGATTGGACCTCGCTGCCTGAAAGTTCTTTTTTCTCTCTTGCCAAATGGATTAGAATCTCTCTAGCCTGATAGATTTCATTCACTTTATGAGGGTGATGGCCCAAAAAATCAACCCAATAGGTTTTGCTTTCCGGATTATCTTCCAGAACCCATTTCTGAAAGTCTGTGTCAAGTACAAAATCTTCTGTGGAGTATTCTGATTTGCTCATGTGGGGAGATATTCACTCACATAAGTCAGCGGGAGCTAAAAGTTATCCTTCAAATTTTCACTTTTTATAAAAAAATACCTAACACAACATCTTATATTGAATTTAGCCCTATTAAAAGAATAATGTATTGAGATAATCTCATTATTGGATCCAATTAAAAAACCTATTCACATAGCTATGAAAATAGAGTCAGAAATAAGAATAACTTAAATCCAACGGATTCCCTAAGATTGGAAATTGCCTTCCAAGCCAGGGTATATACCGAACGAAGGTTGATATTCATGATTTTGGCAGTATCCTCGTAAGAGAAGCTTTCAAAGAAAAGACAGTTAATCACCTCCTTTTGTCTGACGGGAAGGTGATCTAGCGATTTTCTGAGTCGGTTTTGAAGCGACTTATTTTGCACGGCAGAGATGAGACTTGACTCTATACTTTCTACTTCGATTTCTTCATCAAGCATGTATTTCTCAAGTTTCGCCTTTCGTTTCAGGCCCTGTTGAGATTCCTTCTGTATTCTGTTGGACAGACACTTGAAGAGATAGACCTTGACCTTGTCCGTTTTTTGGAGTTGAGGATGATATTTCCAGAGATCCACAAACACTTCCTGAATGGCATCTTTGACCAAATCCTCATCCTTAATCAAGGAACATCCAAACCTGAAAAGATCCTGAATAAACCGGTGGTAAATGAACCCAAAGGCATCACGATCGCCCTGAATCAACCGGATCCAGAGCTGTTCATCTTCTACAAATTGCGGATTTAAAAAAGTATTCAAAGGAATTTGGGATTGTTAATTTGGCTTTGAATAAAACTATTATTGAGAAATTATGAAAGGTTTTTTTGAAGAAGCGTTTAATTGAAAATTTTTTTACAGAACACTCCCTCAATTCCCAAGAAAACACCCCCTCTCAATCACACTTCCTGAAAAAAGCTTTAAAAAATCAAGGAACTTAGGCAATTATTACACACCATTCCTCCAAATTTCAGGATTGGAGTCTAAGAAAAATGTGATAACTCCAAACAATGGAAAACTTTTTTTGTGTTGGAGGCCAGTTTAAAGATCAATAAAGAGTTAGGCCATTATTGCCAACATAGTAAACAGATGAGTTCCCAATTCCCTGTCCCCCTGAATTTCCACTTCTTGAATGACTTTTTGATAGGAAATCCCCTTGGTAAAAATTCTCCATGCCATTTGGTCTGGAATTACGAGGTGAGTTGAAGGCTGATGTTTGGAAAATGGAATCAGTTGCCACTCCCCATCCATTTTTTTCAACCACCAAGTGTAAGAAAACTGTCCAGAAACCGTAATCTGAACCAAAGTTCCTTTAGGACTGTCCATAGATCGATAATGATGAGGAAGCGCTCTAAGAGAAGTTTCAAGATAAGGTAAATAAAGCCTTTTGGTAAACAGAGATTGGTCTTGTAGATCTACGGCCTGAAAAATCTGCGCTGTATGATGCCATTTTTCGGTGTATTCTCGAGCCACATGAAACCAGTTAAGTGACTCCTCCTCTCCTGCCCAAGCCACACTGAACATGGCTTTCTCAAAGGGCTTCAGGCTTTTGATCAGGTTTCGATATTCCCTACCGCTGCTTTCCAACAGAGCAATCAAAACCTGCGGGCTGAGTCGATTTGTGGCCGTAACCCAATCTGCATTGAGCCTATTGAGAAATACCACCAAATCTCTGTAGGTCGAAATAGATTCAGAATTCTCACCGAAATAGCCATCTCGAATCATGGATATGGAGCGTAAATTCCCATCCAATAAATGAGCGGCTACCTGTTTGACAGTCCATTGTCCAGCAAGGGTTTTAAATTCCCATTGTTCCGGAGACAGTGATTTGAGTTTGGATATCAATAGCTCATCGAGTTCTTGAAACAGATGCCTGGTTCGAATTGGGATGGATGTATTCATAAAGAAGGAGTCTTCACGAAATAATTCCTTACTGGGGAAAAATCAAAGTTAACGTATGGTTAAGACCAAAAAAGGGGCTTACCCCCTTGTTTAGAAGAAACAAACATTCAGAATGTAATCCACTGGTTTTTGGGCTTTGTACTCCCCATCAATGAGTAGATTCTTGTCATATCTTAGCCTGGGAATCCAATTTTGGATATATGCAGCCTGATTATCGATCAGTCTGGCCTGTAGGATTCCGGTAAATCCTCATAGAAATCCAGTACCCATTTCGGCGATGAGTTGCTCAGTGCTGTAGTTTTCATCGTTTTTATGGGTTAAAGTTGACGTGAACTGATACAGCAGTGTCCTTGCGGAAAGGGGGCATTTTGGGCAAGAGGAAACGGAATAAAAAGGCGGGGGAACAGCGGCGGCTTTTTGCCGTAGTCTCTTGTCCCGTGTACACACTCCCCGCTAACTTAGCTGGAGCAGGGAGTAGAGAAGACTAACGGCTTTGATTCATACACTTTTTGAATCTCGAATTATTCAAATTCACCCAGGAAAAGATTAAATACTAACAGGATACCGGCCCCACAAAAAAGGAAGATCAATCCTCATCAAAAAATCGTTTCCAGCATTAATTACTTGATATTTTGTTGCCATTTATCAACATTAGATGCGTTTTGTTGAAATTATTCAACCAAAGGCTTGTCAGCCATAGTCAGGTGGCTTTTTGATCCAAACATTTTGGAAGTCAGAGAGAAAAAATCCTTGCACCAAGTTCGATAAAGCCATTTTTTTTCTCTAAAGCAAGATAAAAAAAAATGTATATCCGCAATTCTGCCAGTAACCAAATTTTATTAGGTCTCACCTCGACTTGGTTCGACTTCGCTCACCAACCATC
>FWPV01003213.1_pt1 | contig 35015 bp, 35 predicted proteins | sample 2228371 | NCBI WGS metagenome assembly FWPV01 (sample SAMEA103939776, study PRJEB20133) | metagenome | reverse complement strand
GAAGGGAAAGAAAAAAAGGGGGGGTAAAAGGGTTAATAAGAAATTAAAGGGGGAAAAGAAAACCACCAACATTTAATGGTCTTTTCTTCCCCCTCTAATTCTATTACCCCTATTTCTTCTTTTCCCTTTCGCTTTTTGCTTTCAAATTGCTCTCCTTCTATCCCCTCACTCATTCTTATCCGTATAAAGGAGTTCTTCAACATATTGATCAACCTATTCAAAATCAAATAATCATAATCATCTATCAGAATTTTTGATATTTGATTTTTTCTTCCCTATTTCCTTGTTAAAGAGCAAATTGCATCAGTGATATATGATGCAAATCCCGCGATTGTGCTCTTCGAGAACGCGAGGCTGTAAACCTCCGGCTCAAAGTAAGCATACTAGCAGGGTTAAAAATCAAAATATTCCTTCAAACCACAGTAAAACACCGCTTGCAAAATAAGCGGCATTTACCAAAAACTTACAGGAATATTTTTCATAAAGTCCATAATCAAAATCCATAATCAAAATAAACAACTGGTTAAATATTGAATTATAAACCTAAATCAATCTAAAAACAAAATAAATCTCCTCCTTCTATCTTGAATCATATTATTCAAAACAAAAGAAGGAGAGAGAGAGTGATGATGAAATTGTTAAAGCGAAATGCTTTGATGAACCAGTCAGACTGGTTTCTCTCCTCCAAAATGTTGGGTGAGCACTCAGCGCTTACCCAACAAAACATTTATCATCTTTAAAAAACTATTTGGGACATACTTTGCCTCAAAGCCTGCCCCAGCGTCTTCCACGTGGGAATACCCCATCAACCTAATTAATGGTACCCGACGAGGAAGACGTAGGAAATGTTCTGCCCTTATGATTCTAGAACCTCTGGGACAGGAGACAACAACGTCTCCTGTGAGAAATGAAAAGCGGAAGCCTCTCCTGGTCCAGTCAATCAAGTAGAAACTAAACCAGTGTACTGCTGCGCCTAGTAGCATCAATAATAGTGGTATCCTTGTTGACACTTCGTATTTCAACGCTACCCCTAATACCGACAAAAGCAAAACTATCGGTATAGAGGGATACCACCACCTTTGGATCGGCCACCGCATCCCGTAAAATAAAAAACCCACAGGATGCGGTCGGGCGTATATCCCTTCCTTATCTTCCTTATAGCCACCGCAGTGAAGGAAGGAATATAGCAATGCTACTAGTGCTAGTGCTGCTGCACTAGCTTCCCACAAGGAGAAGCCATTTAAGTACAACAGCCCACATAGAGATACATACAGAAAAAACCAAAAACGGGGCCTTAACGAGACCCCTTTGTTGAAGTTTATCCTTACTCCGATCGCCCAAAAGACGATCAGTAACGTAAGACGTCCTACGGGACGCCTTACGAGAAACAAAACAATAAGCACAACCTCTCCCATTTTTGCCCATAGATGGGCTAAAGTATTTCCCGACAACAGGAAGAAAATGAATGGGAGAGTTATTACGCTAATAATCCCCACTGAAATAAGGTCTAATCTTCTTTCCATTGGGCTCCTCCTTTGGAAGGGTGAGTTTAGTCTTTTGCGCCAAATTGGTTTTTGGGCCAAATTGACACACTAGGGGGAATAACCGGAACTTCCGATTATTCGTTGGGCAACAAATTTCTCACGATGAGAAATTGTTTTCTTGAACGTCGATTATCTAAGTTCAGGAAGAGAAATTAGTTTGAGAGGAAACTTCGGGGAGAAGGGAAAGAAAAAAGGGGGGGTAAAAGGGTTAATAAGAAATTAAAGGGGGAAAAGAAAACCACCAATATTTAATGATCTTTTCTTCCCCCTCTAATCTTCCCCTTGCCCACCATAGCTTCACGCACAGGCGAGCCTTCCTTTTCTTCTTTTCAGCTTTTAACTTTTCACTTTTAGCTTTTATTTTTATTCTAAACCCTATCCCCTATACTCTTATTAGCATCGCCTTTTTCTTCATCAATTTGATATTCAAAACCCGATATTATTTAATTTTGACTTTTAAATTTTGAGTTTTGAATTTTTATTATTCACTCTCTCTCAATTTTTAAGGTGCTTTTGACAAAAACCGCCCGCAGCTTTGCAAAATAAAACCCGGGCAGCGTGTTTGTCAGATATTTATTAGAGCAGTTTCTGCTCCTTATTTATCTAAATCATACTATTGACCGAACACTTCTTTTTGCGCTTCTCTCCATCGCCTATCAAATTCGGCTCTTTTTTCCTCTGATGGAATTATCTCTTCTAAGACTTTATTCCATTCGCCTTTATTACCATTTTCGCCATCTGTACTGGGTGCTGGGGTAATTTCTGCTGTTACATTAGTGGATTCAACAGCAGAAGCTGAAGATACTGAAGCAGATACTGAAGCTTGTTTTATTTCTAAAATAATATTTTCCAGTTTCTCATAGACGACTTGAAGATCGCCTTGTACTTTTCCAAGCTTCTCTCTTACTGTAGTTCTCATCTCCTCCGGCAATTCTCCGATTCTTTTTTCTATATCGTATGCAATCTCTCTTTTGCTTCTTTTGCTTGAGATATGATAATCACCATTTGTTGTTAACGGAGACCTTTCCGATACAGCAGGAGCTGGAACAGAATTTTGGTTGGAAACAATCCTTTCCCAATGATCTCTTATATCACGGACGTCAAGAGTTTCTGCCGCTTGTAACAGTTTCTCCCATTGATCTTTAGTAAATCGCCCTTTAATGTTATATTCGCCTATCCCAGCGGCAGCCCTTTGAAATCTCCATATCTTTTTTGCTTCTTCCTCACCCAAAACATATTCCAATCTTCTTGATGTGGAATTTGCGATATCTATAAGAATCGGCTGTTCAGCATGTTGTTCAGCCGGAAGCATATGGATATGGCCGTTGACAACTCCCTCAAATTCCTCCGCCATGGATTTAGTACCTCTATCATTTTCATTTAACCTGTAGGTAGCAATAATGGTAAGACTACCGCCGTTTAAGGGGTGTCCTGCTTGTGATAAAAATTTTCCTGCTATCTTATCAAGTACTCTTGGATCAATTCCTCCCGATAAAATTCTATCTTTTTCATCCGGTGATTTCTGAAGTACTCTCTGGCTCAGTTTTGCATATACTTCGAGCGAATCTAAAAAAAATACCACATGTTCTCCCGCCTCTGCTCTGGAAATCGCCACCTCAAGTGCAAAATTTATCCAGCCTACCATCTCTTTTGGTGCATCCCTTTTCCTCATTGATTGTGCCCATAATTCAACTCCATCCGGCAATACAGGTAGTTTATCATTTTCGGGTAAAGGCTTACACTGGGGAATCTCATCTGTTCTTTCTGTAAGCGCATACATTACCCAATCTACCTCTCTTGTCCCCTTTAACAGTTCGAAGAGGACCGTTGACTTTCCTGAAGCTCTATCTCCGCTCAATATTACAGAACTGCCTTTTGGTATTGGGAAAATTGCAGAAACCAACTTTGCATATGAATTTCCAGAAAAATCTATTTCTTCTCTTCTTCTATTTTCTCTGTTTTCCCATTCAATTTTTGATCTGCAAACATTTCCATCCAAAATTATGTCTTCTAACAGATTAATCTTACGTCCATTGACGCTTCTAATTTGACAAAGACTAATTATACCCAAAATATTTATAACACGACCGTCTACCTGATCCCCCGATTTAATTCCGAATTTTTCAACTTGTGAAGGTTTAAGACGAGCAGTCACTTCACAAGGTAATCTATCTACGGTCTTCTGCCCTGTATCTGTATTTGGGGTCTGCCCTGGAAAATTCACTACAATATGTCCATCACGTTCGCTCACCCCCAAGCAGGAGTCTTTTTCTTCATTACCCATGTAGAAACCGGAAAAAGACCTACCTAATTCTATTTTCCCCATATATTATAGGATATAATATTTAATAAGTTCATTATGGTCTATTTTAAAAATATTTTGGAATATAAACATAAACCGATTACATTATTATATAATTAAATAAATTGCCGTGAATTATAGGATATTTACCAAACATCTGTCAAGAAATATGGAAATCAAAAAATCAAAGTGAACAACCGGGACGTGAAGAGGAACCAGAGAAACTGGGCTAAAGAGTCGGGACACAGAACCGGCAGAGCCGGGGACGGAGTTATGATTTAGCTTTCTGACAATCTAAAAGCTACACTTTTTTCACCTAAACATTCAACCAATTAAACACATAATCCGTGTTTCGTATAATCCTTGTTTTAATTCGCATTTCGATATTCAAACTTTTGACTTTTTATTTGTAATTTTGATTTTTGACTTTTGATTTTTATTCTTGACAATGATTCAGCTTTATTTTAACTTAAATTTATGAACTCTAATCTGCCCGGAGATACACTTTGATTTTTGACTTTTGATTTTTATTCTTGACAATGATTCAGCTTTATTTTAACTTAAATTTATGAACTCTAATCTGCCCGGAGATACACCAATACCAACGGGAGATACTTCTTTGCCGAATATACCTCCTACCCCAAATATCCCTTCGTCTAATCCTGAAATTCCTCCAGTTACTTCTACTCCTCCCTCGAATCCTCCTCCACCAGCCAACGAAACTTCTTCCGGTGAAACAACCAATTATTCATCTTCTATCGACTATACCAGCTATAACCCCCCTGCCCCACCACCGTCTACGCCACCATCTGTCGCTTTGTCCAATCATCCTTCTTCAGGTGATAAAAAATTTCCCATTCTTTTTGTAATCATCCTTCTTTTGATAATTATCGCCGGATTTAGCGGATCATTCTTTCTGATGCAACCGGAAACAAATATTATGGATTTTTTTGTTAAGACACCCACACCCACAATCGCCATACCAACTCTTCCGCCGCCACCCCAAGCCACGCCGACAGCAGAATTTACCAACCCTTTTGCCACCCCATCTGCGACTTACAAGAATCCTTTTGAAACAGAAGAAAATCCTTTTGAGCAGGCAACCAAATCAGCCGCGAAAGAGAAAGAACCATATCAGAATCCATTTGCCAATCAATAAAATCAATAAAGTCAAAACGGAGTCCAAAATGAAAAATTTAATTAAAATCATTAGCGCTTCTGTCTCTTTCACATTATTCTTTTGTCTTTTAGTATCATTTTTTCATTTTTCTCCTGCCGATGCTGTCTACTATCCCATCCCCGAGCTTGGCGGCTGTAGTACTCCCGGCGAGTGCAGGTTTTACTGCGAAATCCCCAAAAATACGCCTGCTTGCTGGTCGTATGGCAAGTATGTGATGAATGCCGATAGAGATAAAAATGTATTGGGAGAAGAAAGCGGGCCCAACCTGACATACCCGATTGCGGAACTTGGTAACTGTAACTCTGCCAATGAGTGCTTTCTCTACTGCGCCAAGCCGCTCAACCAGCAAAAATGCCTCGATTATGCCAAAAAGCATGGTTTAATAAGACAAGAAACCAATCCAAAACTCCAAAAAGCGATTGAAGCTGCTAAAACCGAACTCGGTTGCAACAGCAAAGAAACATGCCGGGATTTCTGCAATCAAGAGGAAAATCATGAAAAATGCCGCGCCTTTGCCGAGAAATATGGTCTTAGCCAAAACAAGCCAGAGGATAAAGCGGCAAAAACTGAAATTCTCGAGGCTGCCAAGAGAGAATTGGGTTGCGACTCACGGGAGGCTTGCGTTTCTTTTTGTCAAGATGAACTGAATCGCGCAAAATGCCAAAGCTTTGCCGAGAAATATGGTCTTGGTAGGACCCAAAAAATAAAATCAGAAATATCTGCCGAAGCTACGGCTCAGGCAAAAGCGGACGTAACACCGGTCAACACTCCCGTAAATTGTGCTAGTGAGGAAGAATGTCGGCAGTATTGCTCAAAATATCCGGATGAATGCCCGGGTTTTAACAAAAATTTTCCTGCCGCAACGGGTAGCGGCGAGTTTCTAGGACCGGGCGGCTGTAAGACTGAAGCCGAATGCAAAGCATATTGTATAAAACATCCTAAAGAATGTCCTGGTTTTCCACAAAGAAATCTTCAACCTACTTTATTGCAAAATTTTAAAAAATCACCGATTTTGACGCCAAAAGCTGCGCAATAAATTTACTAATTGTTTTTATGAACGAATCGCGCTTGCCGCATTTTCTTATACCATCCCTTATCTTCCTTATCGTTATTAACCTTTTTATCATTGATTTGAAACTATTCATGGCCACCTCTCCCTTAACTCTTTCTAATAACAAAATGGTCACCCCTTCGGCAAAAATAACAACAGATGAAATTTTATCTTGCCCTAACAGTTGTCTTTTAACCATCAGGGAAGCCACCCAAAATATGGCTTTTAGAATAGGTATCGCTGAAGCTGACCAGTACAAAGAGATAAATTTGAAGACCACCTCCGGAAACCCCAGAGAATACTACATCCCTCTGGGAAGCGGTACAACCAGTAAGTCGGATTGGGACAATATCACCGCTACAGAAACGATCATTAATCCGGCAAGTTATGGCACTATCAAAGAAGCTTATTTTGTCGCTTCGCTTAGAAATCCCACCCAAAACGGCCAAACTGAAGCCCGGCTTTTCAATGTCACTGATAACTATCCGCTCTGGGGAACCCATGTGGTTATGAACGGGCCATTGTCTCAAACGATCAACTCCGACAAAATTACTCTCCCTTCCGGCAACAAACTCTACCGCGTGCAACTTAAAAGCACTATGTCTTATCCAGTATATCTAGATAATGCGAAAATCAGGATAATTACTGAATAATCCTGATCCTTATTACTTGACTTTTTCCTATAGTAGTGTAATATTTATTTCTCTAAAATTGCTCCTTAAAAACCTATATATAAGGTTGTAGAAACGCACAAGAGGAGAAATAAGGGTTTCTCTTCTTTTTCAGTTTCTACAACCGCACGCTGCTTGTCTTGTCGAATTACCAGTAAATGGGCAAAAAAGACTGACTTTTATCTCCTTTTTGTGACAGCAAAGACGCCATGTTTTTTGAGAGTAAGTGCATGGTTTTGAAAAATTAGTCATCTCGAGCACCAGATCTCGAGCGCCAGAAGAGATCAAGTAAACGAAGTGAAAATTTTAAAACGCTTCGCTAGATTTCTCCCCCGACAAGCTCGGGGTCGAAATAACAATGTGTCTTACCCTCCGAAAACTTGGCGTTTTTTGTTTGTCAAAACTCAGAAATTAGAAAAGGAAAAGGAGAATAAGTCATGAAACACACAATTAAATACGCGTTGTTTGTTCTCATTGTGTTCGCAGCAATGCTGCTGCCGGCACACTCGTTCGCCCAGGAGCCGCAACAGCCAAGAATGTTCCAGGCCCCGTGGTCTGGAAGGGCAGTTTTGTACCCATGCGAAGACAGGTTTGGACAACAACCGACGTGGTCCTATTTGGCTGGTGAGTGGTTAATTATCACTCCTAAACCTTCGGATAGCGACGACCCGGGATTAGACCAACTCGTGTGCATCGACCTACTACCCAGTAGGTGGGTGCGTGTCGTTAAGGCAACTGGATCATTTCCAGGCTGGGTTCAGGTGCCGCTGTTTTTCGCGGTACCCTGAAATCAAACAGACCTCCTCAACGACGAGGAGGTCTGCCCCTTCGGGGGATATCATTGCAAGTTCCGATAATATCGGGACAAAGGCGATGACAAACAGTGCTATCCAAGCGGTAACCACCTCCTTTCCTCCTACCAAACTCTTCAGTCAATTGCGACTGATGGATTTCGCCAGAAATGGTGAATTGTTTGGATAGGTTCTCGGGAAGAGAATGGTTTTTGCTTGGTTTTAGGCAGCGTGCGGTTTTATTTTCTCGTACTTCTAGTATAACCTCTAAGGTAGATTCCTATTGACATTGCTCTTGTTGACATTGATAAAATCGACTCCCTACAATGGAGAAAGGATGACTAAAATTACTGGAGTCATTTTGTTTTTTGTGTTGGCTTTCTTTTTAAGCTTCTTTTCGATAGAGATAAAAGAAATGCTTACAATACAAACGGAGCCTGCTACCATTTCTGAAGCCACATCGCTTGATTCCTACACAGAAATTAAGCCAATCACCTCCGCAGAAACAGCAGAAAGAAAAGAAAAGATGGAAATTATGAAAAGTCTCCTTACCCAAGATTTTGAAGAGGCAAGAAAAAGGATGATAGAATTTTATAATAAAAATCAGTCCTTCGACTCTCCTTTGAACAAAGTGTCGGATAACTCTGATGATAAGTATGAAAATATTAACCGGCTAAGCGCGCTTCTTATAACTCCCTCTCCTACTCTTCATCCAAAAATTGAGAAAATTTTGGCAGAAACAAGCGGAAAAAGTTATCAGCTGAAAGCAGAAAATCCCGTACCCAAAAATATCGGTGACTTGCTCACAAATCCAAAAAAAACACATTACACGATAGCGCTTCTTGGCGACTCTATGATTGATACTTTGGGTAAAGAACTTCCTCATCTTCAAAACCTTCTTTCAAAAGATTATCCCGACTATACTTTTACTCTTCTTAACTACGGACAAGGAGGAACCGACCTTGAAAGTGGGCTTTTTAGGTTAACAAACCAGACAAAATATCTTGACAATGACTACCCTCCTCTTCTTTCACAAAATGTCGATATTTTGGTTGTTGAATCTTTTGCCTACAATCACTGGAGCGGACATTTTTACGATCTCGATCGGCAGTGGCTAACAATTGCTAAAATCATCGACACTGTTAAAATCAATTCGCCGAAGACCAAAATCATTTTGGCAGCAACAATCGCTCCCAACACTAAGTCTTTTGGCGACGGAAAGCTTAACTGGCCTCCTCAATTAAAATGGGATAGCGCTACCATCACAAAAGGATATCTTCAAAACCTCATCAATTTTGCCACAAGCGAAAATTATCCCTTAGCCGATGCATACCATCCTTCACTGAATGCCGCAGGTGACGGCGACGAAAAATATATCAACCAATCTGATCATATCCACCCATCCGAGGAAGGCGCCCTTCTTTTCTCAAAAAAAATCCTCGAGACGATAAAGCAGTATAAGATGATAGAATAACCTCAAATTTAGTCAATAAAACCAGTAAATATCAATGAAAAAATTGATAATTATAATTGGTGTTTTAATTGTGTGGTTGACTTTATTAATAATATTGGTAGTAGAAATAAAACAATATTACAGCTATAAAGATTATCGGTATCCTAATCGTAATCATAATAATAAGGAAGAATTGTTACTCTCTAGCCCATCAGAAAGCCAAAATCAAGGTTCAACCTCGAAGGTGGCGGTAGAAAAGACCAGGGTAACACATATTTTCGACGGGGATACCATAGAGATTGAGGGCGGCAGGAAGGTGCGACTTATTGGAATTGATGCACCAGAACTAAATATTGATATTAAAAGTCCCCAGTGTTTCGCCACAGAATCTGCAAAAATCACTAAAAAACTGCTTGAGAATCAAATAGTTGAAATGGAAAAAGATGGCGAGGATACTGATAAATACGGAAGATTGCTCCGCTACATCTACTCTGACGGCGTCTTTGTAAACGAATTTCTTTTGTTGCAAGGCTACGCCCGAATTATGTCAATTCCGCCAAATACAAAATATCTTAAAAAATTTGAGACTGCTGAAAATGAAGCAAAAGAAGCAAAAAGAGGTTTATGGGGAGCTTGTTATTAATTCTCCCTTTACTAATTTTTTTCTTCTTCATATTATTAAATTAGAATCTTATTTCATATTTGAAATTTTTTATTTGAAATTATTACCATGCTTTGCCCATCCTGCGGATACACTTTGCAAGCACTTTCTGTTTCTACCGATTCCGGAGGCCGCTTTGAAATCGACCATTGCGGCAGATGCGGCGGCACGTGGTTTGATCCATACGAAATAAACAGGATACCATATTACGAAGTCAATCGCCTGGCTCACCTTACAGTTCTTCCAAAAAACCAGCCACTATCAAAAACAGAAAACCTTTTTTGTCCACGTTGTCATAAAGTTATGGCAAGATACACCGGCGAAAGCGTACCAAGACATGTCACTCTCCTTCGTTGCCCAAAATGCCACGGTATTTGGGCCACCCAAAGAGCCCTTGAAAGTTTCAAAAAAGAACAAAATCTGCATATCGAAAAATACAAGACAAAAAAATCTGCCTTCCCTTCTCTTTCTGTGGTTTTTGTCCCGGCTATCTTTATGATGCTTCTTTTTTTCGGAACATACATCACCGTTACCAATCTTTCCAAATCAAGAGAAGAAAGAATCCAAGCGGCAGAGGAAATTACCAACCTTAGGGAAACTTCAATTTCTCCGACTATGGAAGTGGTCACTTTCCAGACCAAAAATCCTTTTGTTTCGGAAATATCCTATGGCCCTTCGTCTTTCGATTTAACAGACAAAATCATTTCAGCTACCCCTCAAACAAAACACCATATTCTCTTAACCAATCTTAAACCCAATACTATTTATATTTATAAAATCACCTTGATTGATGAAACGGGAAGAAAATTGGTAAGTGATCCGCAATCATTCACCACGCCATCTAAAATACTAAATCCTGATACTAAATAATAAAGGATAGGCCTAAAGTAAAAATATAAACTCTAGATCGATCAAGAAAAAATACAGTTAGATTTTGGCTTGAGGATTGATAATTAAATATCTAGTTCTTTGAGGTACTTTCGTAGTTCACCATTTAACCGCGGATGCTTAAGCCCTAGCGCAATGACTGTCTTAAGATATTCAAAAATGTTGCCGGTATCGTAGTAAGTGGCGTTTTTTATCTCGCAGGCATAGACTTTCTCAATCTTAAGAAGCTGATCTATTGCCTCTGATAACCAAAGCTCTCCGCCGCGGCCGGGAGTTAGGTTTTCGATGATTGGAAAAATTTCCGGAGGAAGGATATAGGCTCCGTGGGTGGCAAGATTTGAGGGGGCGCGTGAAGGATCCGGCTTTTCGATAATTTCTTCAATCTCGTAAATATTATTCCTTACCGGTTTCGTTCTGGCAATGCCGTATCTTGAAAGATCTTTTTTCTCCTTTATCCGCACACCAGAAATGACTGGCTTACCGTATTCCTCAAAAACATCTATCATCTGCCGCAGTCTTGGAGGATGGGCAATGATAAATTCATCTCCCCAAAGCACCGCGAAAGGCTCGTTACCAATCACATTTTTAGCACAAAGTACTGGCGTGGCGTTACCGTAAGGCCCTTTTTGCCGGATATAGATGAAATTTGCCATCTCGGCTATCCGGCGCACCTCGGAGAGTTCCTTTTCCTTACCTGCTTCTTCAAGCCTTTTTTCAAGCTCAAAAGGATAGTCAAAATGATCCTCAATGGATCTTTTATGCCAGCCGGTAATCATAACAATATCGGTAATGCCGGAGGCAACCACTTCTTCCACCACATACTGGATAACTGGTTTGTCAACGATAGGAAGCATTTCCTTAGGCATTGCCTTGGTTTGGGGCAAAAATCTGGTACCAAACCCTGCTGCAGGAATTACAGCTTTACGGATCTTGGTAGACTTATTTCTCATAATTGGATTAAGTCACCTAAGTAACTTAAGAATACTCAAAATGATAAACCACTTATCTTTACAAGTCAACGGCTCTATGATACACTTTCCCACATGGCAATAAACGTACCGATGAAACCAAATTTCGGTTCTAGTCCTGCTGTTTTTTTGCGGGAAGTGAAAGCCGAACTTGGAAAAGTCATCTGGCCCACAAAACAGGAAGTGGTAAGACTAACTATTATAGTATTGATAGTTTCATTAATAATGGGTCTTTACATCGGCGGGTTGGACCTGCTTTTTACCAAACTAACTGATCTGTTATTAATAAAAAGATAAAAAGATTAACTTTTAATAAAATTTGGCTTTGTTTAGAAATTAAAAATTTTAAATTCAAATTTATTTAACTATGCCTGACGATAAAAGACAAATAAAAGATAACAATCAAAATCTAGCAGTCACTGATGAGCTAAAGGTTGAAACTAACTCTGCAACCAACAAACAACAAACTTCTGTCAACAACCAACAACCAAAAACCAAAAACCAAAAAGGCAAATGGTACGTCATCCATACCTACTCCGGACATGAAAACAAAGCGGCCGAGGCGATGAAGCAGCGGATAAAAACTATGAACCTTTCAGATAAAATCTTTGAAGTGATCGTCCCGACGAGAAATATCGTTGTCGTCCGCCACGGCAAAAAAGAGGAAACCAAAGAGAAAATTTTTCCCGGCTATATCCTTGTCAGGATGAACCTTGATGATGAAAGCTGGCTTGCTGTCCGTACTACTCCCGGAGTCACCGCTTTTGTGGGAGTAGGCAATAAACCCACACCAATACCGGATAATGAGGTGGACACAATCGTGAAGTTCTCCCAGCTTGAGGCGCCGAAATTCAAAACTAAATTCACCAAAGGCGAGGCGGTCAAGATTATCGACGGGCCTTTTGCCGATTTTCTTGGCACGATTGATACTATTGACGAGGAAAAAGGCAAAGTAAAAGTGCTTGTTTCCATCTTCGGAAGAGAAACACCTGTAGAGCTTGATTTTCTTCAAATAACCAAGCTTTAAAATCTATTCTCTTGTCAGCCATCTTCCACTTTATGCTATAGTATTTCTATAGTATGTTTAAGTTGCCTAGTTTGCTTAAGAATAATCGTGGCGAGATGGCTTCTACTCTTACCCTTCTCACCTTTTTTCTTCTAGTCGGAGGAACAATCCTAGGATCATACGTGGCCCAAAGAGAAACAAAAACTCTTTCTAAAGCCTCCGACGGAGCAGGTTGTGTAGGCTGCGATGGCCCCGGTGGTCTTTGCACTGCCGGAAGAGGAGGAGCGGATACACGCGGATGCGGAGGTTTCGACGGTTGTCGCTCTTGGGAATATTGTGGCGCAACCGGCACTTGCATCGATACCACCAACGGTGGTGCTAATCCTCCTACAGCTCAAAGTTGTGGTGGAAGTGGAGGTAGTCCCACAAACACACCCGCTCCCAATCCCAGTCAATTTCCGCCGACTCTTCCTCCCGGACAGCCGACACAAACCATTCCTACCTCAGGCGGCTTCCACCTCACTTATACAGTCAGTCCCAAAAACGACCAGAATCTTGCCGAGGGCTGCAACGTTAATATAACTTTTGTCAGCGATGGCTGTGATGGAGACATAAGGCTTGATCGAAACGGCCAGATGATTGCTGGCATCAACGGCTGGAATGCAGGAAATGGCCCCTTTACTTATTATCCCCAGTGGACGGGTTCGCCTTATAATCCGGGTACAACCGTCAATTTTACCGGTTGGATCGTCCGCGGACCCCGAAACTGCAGCAACCAATCTAGCTCAATCATAGTCAATATACCCAGTGACTGTCGTGGCGGCGGAGGTGGAGGCGGTGGCGGAGGTGGAGGCGGCGGCGGAGGTGGAGGCGGTGGCACTCCAGCCGCACCGACTCCCACAACAGGAGGCTCAACTAATTGTTCAAAAGTTCCCTGTCCTGGTATACCAACGATAACTGTTTATACCAAAGACGGCAAATATTATCTTGATCAAACATGTACAGGTAACTCATATACGCATGATGATTATGTAAATTACTGCCAGCCTCAAACAACTAGTCCTCCCCCCACATCTTCCCCCACAAGCGCGGCAACTCCTACTCTTACATCCACGCCCGCTTCTTCTCCCGGTGTAGCCACCCCAACATCTAGTCCTACCCAGACTGCCCAAAATGATTGTTTCTATCTCACGGCGGAGGTAGCTACAGAAAGATTAGATAATCCCCCATCTAATCCAACGTTTAAAGGAGTTAATTTTTACCCTATCATTAAAATACATAGCACCGGCGGTAAAGGATTACTTTCTTTATTTACCAACAACCAGCGTGTAGGAAATTTCAACAACCAGTTTTTAGATCAAAATAAAGTTCTCACTATAGTGCCAACATATACCGGTTTTCCTATTACAAATGAATCTGCTTATGACAAAATATCTATATCCGACAATACCTCACTTTCTGTCACTTACAAAATAAAATTAGAAGGCAATTGTTCAGCACCAAATAATGAAAAAAGTATCACCTGTACCTTTTCTGTTGGTGGCAATGGCAAGCCCATTACCAGTGATAACTGTCCTTTGCTATCAGCCGCACCTACCCGGCCTAAAGCCCCAGCGATACAACTTGCTTATACCGCACCCAATTATAAAAAAGTCATAGACGGATATTTACAAGGCACATATTCCGCTCTGCAAGTTTCCGAATGGGTAGCAAACGCCTCTTATACGCCGGGCATCAAAATTAAAACCTGTGATCCTACCCGCGGCGAATGTAATGTACCTTTTTAAGGAATAACAATGAAGTAATATTCCAATTATCCAAAAAAACTTGACAAAATGTATCAAGTCGGAAGAAAATAAATTATGATGCCATGAAGAAAAGCAAAAGTAAAAATAAGAATAATATTATCATCACCACTATCATCTTTATTATATTTATTCTAACCGGAGGAACAATTTTTCTTTTTGACCAAAAAAAACAGCAAGTTTCAGAAGCCATGCAAAACACAGAAAAAACCGATATTGCCAATCCCGCTTCGATCAACTGCGAGAAAAAAGGCGGGGTAATTTCTATCGAAAAGAAACCAACAGGTGGTGAATATGGCGTCTGCGTTTTTGAAGATAAAAGGCAGTGTGAAGAATGGACACTTATGCGAAGTGAGTGTCCAGAGGGTGGCGCAGAAATAAAGGATTACACTACCGATGCGCAAAGATACTGTGTCATTACCGGCGGTAAGTTTGTCCCATATGAAAGCTCTCCCGATAAGGAAAAAGGCGAGTGCCTATTACCGGAGGGATCGGTATGCGATGTGGATGATTACTACAATGATAATTGTCCTTCTCCTACCACTTGACAAATATACTTGCCTCTATGCTAATCTTGATTTAGGATGAAAAAGCTCTGGGTTTTTTTGCTTTTTGCATTTCTTCTTTTAGTAAAAGTGCCGCTGGTACGGGCGACAGGGTACGAAGGTCAAGCTCCCAACCTCAATTGGCAATGCCTTGAATCAAAAAAAACAGGTAGTCATACAGCTGTACTCACCGCCAAAAAAACTAATCAGTTCCCGCCGCCGGGAACCGACGTCTATATCGTTGAATGCATCGCCACAGACGCGGGAGATAAATGCACCACAGGTGTGGCAAACACCGATCAATTCCTTTTTCGCAACACTAATGACTTGACATATCTTAAAAGCCAATACAAATATGAGTTGCAAAACGTTTCTCCCGCAATGCCTGTCAAAAGCACAACAGACGGCAAAATCCCAACCGTCTCTTGGACAAGCGAAGTGCACCCTACTACCGGCCACCGGTTTTTTGGCGTTTCCATCATCCCGGAACTCATGGCTAATCAACAATATTCTCCTGGTTTGAAACTGACTACCTTTTATTTCACCAATGCCAGTGAAGAATGCGGATCTCTGCGCTGGGATCCATACGGTAGGGTCTTTGACAGCAAAAGCCTTGAACCGATAAATAATGTGGTGGTGACGCTTTATGAAAAAACCGGTGATATCTTAAAAGTGGTAGCTTTACCGGGAGTAATCAATCCACAATATACCCTCCAAGATGGCTTTTTTAATTTTGTTGTCCCGGATGGAACATACGTTCTAAAGCCTCAAATCAGTTCACATACTTTTCCCAACACGCCAAGTTTTCTTAATCCCAATTACACTAAGGCGTATTCTGACATTTACCGCGGTGAGGATATTGTTCAGGCTGGCACCATCCAGCATCGTGACATTCCTATTGATCCGGTCGGTGCCCCCTACCAAGCCCCTGTCAAAATCATGGATTATTCGATTGTTTTAAATAAAGTCTACGCCAAGTATGAAATAAGCGGAGAAGTTTCCCATCCTCTTTCCACTATAAAAGCCTACAATGGAACCAAATACATTACACAGGTAACGGCTTCTAAATTCGGCAGATTTGATATCACAATACCAAGCGAATCCGTCAACCCAAGCGATGATATCAGGCTGGAGGCAATAAAGACTGATCTTACCTACGCAGGTCTACCACCTACTCATCAAGAATTTCTACCCACTCTTTTTACCAAACTTATGCCGGTAGTTCAAGCAGCCATTGGAAACAGTATTAGTATGCAACCGATCCCCAATCAACTTGAAGGCTATGCGTATGACTCAGCAGGACAACCTGTAGGAAAGGCTACGGTCACTATCTATCTTGTCTCATCTAAAAGACCGTTTACTCAGGTTACTGCCGATAGCGGCGGTTATTTCAAAATCCCCTCGCAGTACTTACCACCCTTACCTTATGTCATTGAGATTCGCTCGCCAAACGGTACTACCAACGTAATGACCACTAGTCAGTTTGCTAAAGCCAATGAAAAATTTATCAACGAGCGGAAAGTAAACTACGGCAAATACAACCCCATCCCGGAAACTCCAACTACTCCCGGCGTGGGAACAGTAATCCCCAATTACCTTACACCAGAAGCAGGTAGTACGGTCTCGGCGATTGTAAGTCCCACCGCTTCCTCTGGTAGTGATTGGACAGAGGAAGAAAATTTAACTGCTACTCCCAAACCGGATTCTTCTTCTAAATTTGCTGCTGCTAAAAATTTTGCTGTTTCTGTCCTTCTACTCCTTGTTGTAATAGGCATAATTGCCGGCATATATTTTATCTACAAGAAGAAAAAAACCGAAGAAGCGCCCCCTGAACCTCCCATAAACCCATAATCTTGATCTTTGTTTATAAAAATAGCTTTTTATTTTAAATCTTAGATTAAATACGATCGTAAATCGTAAGTCAAAAGTTTCTCTAAACAAGATGCATTACGATAGACTCGGAAAAGACAATCAGTAGAATTCTTAAATTATAAAAACTATAAAATCCTCTCTTGAATTAAAAACTATTCTATGTGTATAGTGGATATATGGATAAGAAGCAGGTAAAAATCCTAGCTTTTTTAGTTGTCTTGTTTTTACTCCTGCCAAATCTTTTTGCTCAACAGGTCTGGGCGGTAAGGTTTAGTTTAGTTATGCCTACCGGCACACTCTCGCAAGGTTCGGAAGCTCCAATTACCATCAATATCGATACCGAAGGACAAACTCTCACTAGTGCTCAAACAGACGTCTGGATAGATACCAACTACCTCCAGTATGTCGGAGTCACACCAGGTCCGCTTTTTACCACAGTCACCGGAACAAGCGTCTCAAATGACACTGTAAGACTTTCTGGCAGTGTCGCCTCGGGAGCGCCAGGCGTTACAGGTAGCGGTGTTTTTAGCACCATGACAGTAAAAATCATTGCCCAAACTTCTGGTGAAGCAGCGATTTGTCAGATAGCAAATCCCACAATAACGCCCGTTCCCACGATCCCACCCACATCTGCTCCGACTCCTACTAGTCAACCCGCAGCTACCCAACCGCCTGTTGGAAGCCTTCCCAGGACAGGAACGGTCGAAAATGTAATCCTTCTTCTTGGTGGATCCCTCTTTATAATCTTAACAGGAGTTACTATCGGCAAAAAAGTAATAAGGGACTACTAAGTACTAAGACCTACTAAGTATAACTAAGAAACACTAAAGATGGTCCTTTTGCCCCAAATAAGAAGATAGAAATGATTTAGTATTAAAACAAAAGAATAGATAATATAATCCTAATGTCTCTTCTTATACTTTAACTCCAGAAGTCTTTAATTTATTATATTCGCTATTACCTTGAATATTTCTTTTTTAGCGATACATCTACTATTAAATATATATGAAAAAAATGCACCCCTAAAAGCAATCCGTAGTCTATGAAAGGTTATTTCAATAGATCAAATGACCGCCCCTTATATAGTCCTATAATATTCCGTGAAATATTTACTATAGGTTTTAATGTGGATAACTTGTCCACGTCCTATAATATATAGGTTATATAGTACTAAATTAATTAAAATTAATATATAATACCTAAAACAAATATCGAAAAGTTGCCTAATCTCTTTTCATCAATGAAAATAAGGCTTCAGTATGAGTAGATTTATTGAAGCTGCGGAATTTTTGTTACCACCCGGAGGAAACTATGGTATTAATACCATCTTTAATTATGTATTGGCAAAAGAGGCGGTAAATAAAGAAATGATAATAAAAAATCCTAACTCACTCAATCAGGAAAAAAGGAGACGTTTAACCAAAGAAGTTTTTATAACTGCCATCGCCTATCTTATCCAAAGAAGCGGATCTCCTGCTTTAAATGATATAGGTTACGCCGCCTGGTGTATAATCGAGAGAAATTTTGCTCAAATAGCAGTGGTAAAAGATCTCTTTACTTATGCTAATGAACTTGGTTTTTCACTTCGAGACGCTCCAACAAATTATAATCCTAAATTGCCGGTAGTGTTTGTCCGCAGAAAAGAAAACGACATGAAAGTCGTTGTTCAAGAAACCGATATAGCTATTCCTTCTGACTTCCTACCTTTTGCACTGGAAAATCCGGTTGAAAGTCTTGCCGCTACTGCAGGAATCTCCTCCCGACTTAGGGACACAGTGCTTCTGCCCAAACTTCGGCTACAACAGAAAAAAAACGAACCGCAGTTTTCTTCAAGCGAAGCACACTCCCAACGTAGCTCGGCTTCCATAGCCGAAGTAATTCTTGAAGCAAAAATCAAAAGAGAGTCTTTCCAGCTTTCGAAAGAGCTTTGGGCGATTTTTTCCATCTTTCCTAACGGAATAGAAAGTCTTCCTCCGAAGATATGGTATAAAAATCCGCCATTTTTTCCTCTTGATAGTGATCCAGAATTTAATTAAAAAGCCCGATTTTGACCCTTTCAATTTTTATTAAATTATGGTAAGATATCTTTTACCTGTAGCACTCCCTGTCAAAATTTGGCGAGTGGCGAAATAGGAAGGCAAAACATGCCGGCAAAAAAAGTAAAAACTATCATCAAACTCAATCTTCCCGCAGGAGAGGCCACGCCCGCTCCTCCTGTTGGTCCGGCTCTCGGACAGCATGGTCTACCGATTATGGATTTTGTCCGGGCCTACAATGAAAAAACAGCCAAACAAAAAGGGCAAATTATTCCCGCGGTTATTACTGTTTATACTGACCGGACTTTCTCTTTTATCACTAAACTTCCGCCGGTTACGGAAATGATCAAAAAGAAAATAAACTTGGAAAAAGGTTCGGGAAAAACAGGACGAGAAGAAATCGGCAAACTTTCCAAAACACAAGCTGAAGAAATAGCCCGCGAAAAGATGGCAGATCTCAACTGTGACACGTTAGAAGCGGCGATAAAGATAGTCGAGGGAACGGCAAAAAGTATGGGAGTCAAGGTTGAATAAGTTCAAAGCAGAAATTTAAATTTGATAATAGAAATCAGATATCAGAAAAACTTGAGGATTGAGAATAAAACATAAAAAATAGAGATTTTTATTAATATATTTATGGGAAAAATACGTGTTGCTACTTTAGGAAGCGAAGAAGAAAAAGTTCTGCGGGAAAAGCAGAAAATTCGCCGTGAGGAAAAGAAAAAGAGAGAATTGGCAAAAAAAGTCCATCTTGCCGGAATGAAAGGCGGACAACGCATAAAGTTGGTTGGCGCCGAAAATGAAGAAGAGATCGAACGCATGGCAAAATTAACCGAGGAAGTGGAAAAAGATCAAGCAGAAGGAATAAAGGCAGAAAAGGAAGAAAAAATCAAAAGAGTAAAAAAAGTGCGCACAAGAGGAAAAAGATACAAAGAAGCCGTGATGAAAGTAGATCACGGAAAGCTCTATAAAATAACTGAGGCTATTCCCCTATTAAGACAAATCTCTCTTACCAAATTTGACCCAACTGTCGAGTTACACATCAATGTGGTTGAAAAAGGTCTCCGGGGTAATGTCCGTCTTCCGCACGGAACCGGAAAGGAAATAAAAGTTGCCATTGCCGATGCTGCTACTATAGATAAACTCATCGAAAACGTGGAAAAGGGCAAAATAGATTTTGACGCTTTGGTTGCCCATCCTTCTGTTATGGCAAAACTTGCCAAAATCGCTAAATTTTTAGGTCCCAAAGGACTTATGCCTAATCCCAAAGCAGGCACTATCTCACCTACGCCTGAAAAAGCGGCGGAAAAAATCAAAAGCGGAGAAATCAACTGGAAGACGGAAGCGGAATATCCTATCATTCACCTTGTCATTGGTAAACTCTCTTTCAAAGACAGCCAACTTGAGGACAATTTCTATGCAATTATTAAATCTATTGGTGACAAAAAAATAAAATCTATCACTCTAAAATCTACTATGAGTCCGGGAATAAAACTGCAAGTTAACTAATTTAATAAAATTTAATAAAAAAACTTATTTTTTTATCCTCTCTTTAATTCCAAAAAGACTATAGACGAATTTGTTATTACTGTTTTTTTCTACAACAAGTAAGATTATTATAAAATGCTTAAATTGCAATTATAAGGTATTTTATAGTTCATTTGACCCAATTTTGACCCAATTTTTAGCAAAATTAAGAACATGTCCGTATAGAATTTCTTTTTTTCTGGCCACTGGTAAATCAGCTTCTATAATGCTTTGGAAATTGCCTTTTTGATCTTCCTCCGGTAAGACAATCTGTGATTTTGAAAGTTTTGTTAAAAAATTATCTGCTCCCTGCTCCCATTCTCTTATCCTGTCATCTAACGTATGAATTCCTAATCGGCGCAAATCTTCGATTACTTGACTAATACTTTTTTTTGTTCTATCAAAACAATAACTTAGATTCGAAGACTTCTGTTCCTCAATCATTTTATTCAGAAAAAGATCAATATTTATAAGAAATATTTTTGTCACCCCTGCCGGTACAAATTCTCCATTTTTGTTTTCTCCGATTAAAAGCATTTCTTCAAGATCTCCTGCCTTTGCCGCTTTAATTAAAAGAAGACGAACTTTATCCTCTTCACACTCAAATCTAGAAACCGCATTAATTGCCTCTATATATCTTTCTTCCCAATCCAAATTCCTTGCCAAATCCTGATAATAACCGGCAAACTGGTGACCTATCACCATATCTGTCAAAAACCTCTTCGTTTTCTCGGGCAAATTAGCCCCTTCGCCCAAAAAATTACTCGCTTCAAGATAAAAAGCGGAAAGAAGGTTGTGAGCAATGTCCCACTCTCGGACATAAGAAGGGTTCATACCTTTGGCTATATTTTCCTCCTCTTCCTTCTGTTTGGCTATCGCCTTACCAAATATCCATTTTTCCTCCTCAGTCATCCCCAACTTCTCCAAAGCAAAAGCAACTCCTTTTTCTCCCAACTCTTCTGCCTTTTGCAGAATTTCTTTTTTAGAAAATTTTCCCAAGTCATGCCCCCAAGCAAATGCTTCAACTAAATCATCTGTTTCCCTTGGAAGTGTTAGATGCTCTGCCAATGCCTCTTTTCCAAGAATACTTTTGACATTTTGGGCCACTCTGTCCATGTGAGAAATTTGAGCGATCCTTTCACCATTAAAAGAAAATTGTCTGTCTATTGCTTCGGAAATCATCTTTTTTAATTGACTGTTTAGTCTGCCCAAGGGGCTGATTTCTCTAGCTGGTTCTGTTTGGGGTAATTTGTCAATATTATCCATATTAAATATATATATAATAGTGCAAAAAAAGAAATTCTACTGGAAATTTGACTATAGTAATATTAATCCAAAACTAACTATCATCTCGCACACCAGTAGCAGTCGGAAGCTGTACAGGGTAATTCTCCAGTTTTGGTATAGATGGTATTTTTATCCGCACGGAATCCTTCTGATTTTGGTTTGAAACAGATAATCAGAGATAAATCCTGCTGGGAACTGGTAATAAAGATCTCACCAAAGTATTTTGAAATACGGTCGGAAAAATCTGGTTTCAGATCGCCTGATTTAATAAGCTTCTCTAAAACAGAAGACATTAGCGGATCATTCAAACTTATTCCCGGAATTTGGCTTTTGCACTCACTATTATCTGTGCACCATGGCGCTTTCTTATTGGAGGAAAAATAGTTTACTAAAGCATCACGAAGCTCTAAAACAGCATTTCTTCTCTGCGTATCTTCACCCTTTTTTAACTGCTCTTCAGGATCGATCCTAAAAATAAGTTCATTAGTCTCTTTAACTATGTTAACGTTTGCCTGCTTTCTGGGATAATTCCTTTTCACATTTAAGTAAATAGCGAAAAACAGAGAAAAAACTGCGGCGAAAGCGGCAACAACAAGAAAAATGATTAAAATTCTAGAAAAAGTAGGAAAAGATCCTTTGTCGGCTTCTGACATGGATGGTTACTTCTACTATATATACCTCTTAAAAGAAAAGTCAAATTTAAAACTAATAAATTTCTAGAAATTGGCATTTTATATCCTCTAGCGCTATAATACTCTCTTTATCCCAAAGTTATGGCAGGCAAAGAAACTGAAAAACTAGCTTCTAGCTTACTAGAAATATTGTATAGGACAATGGGTCTCGTCAAGGTTATCCCTATAGAGGAAAGAGGGGCTATCCTCTGCGATATCAATGGTCGCAATTATCCTGTGGAGCTTGGATTAAGAACGCCTATTAATTTCGATGATCTATGCAATGCTTTGTCGGAGGGATTTGTTTTTCAAGACAAAATACGATCGGCTGTCAGAGTGGGAAACTTAGTTATCGCTGATAAAATATGTTTTAAAAATAATCCACCCCCTCGCATACCTGAATTTCATATTCTGGGCATGAATTCTCCCTTGCCCCGTACGACAGTGGGCAGAGGGTATCTTCCGCATTTTGCTGTTTCTGCTGCCGCAATCCAAGGTGAATGGGAAAAGATAAAAGAAAAAACCATATTAGACTTAGGCGCCGGTGAGGCTTCTCTATCTATGGCTGCCTTAGCTTACGGCGGAAAACGGGCTATCTTAGTAGAGAAAGAAAAATCTGCCGTCTTAAAAGCTTGGCTAAACCTTTTTTATAATGACCTCTCCCAAAAATGCGAAATCTTGGAAGACGATATCTGGAACTTATCCGGAGAGAATTATACAGAAATGTTAAATCCAGTTGAAGTCGTTATCGCTAACATTGGACCGCAAGAAATATACGGCGGACAGGAAGGAACGCATCTTGCTGTCGCCTCGCTTCTTCCCTATCTTTCTCATGCTGAAACTTTGATACTTGGTGGATATGGTCCGGATAATTCTGATTTAGGCCCGGAAAGAATCATTCAGGCCCTTTCTCCCCTTGGTTTTAACTTGTCTACTAGGTATCAAATAAAAGAGAAGGACGGCGGCGAAAATACCGGTGCCCAAACTCTTGTATTTACTAGAAGCTAAAAATATCAATAAACATACCCCTTGCAAGAATAAGATCATTCTGTTATTATTAACACCATCCAAAGACAGCAGCCCTTCGACTCTACTTGGGAGATAAACTCCTAAAAATGTCGAAACAATAAGAGGTTTAACCATAAGGACTGCCGAGGAAAACTATGCCATCGCAGAAAAAAATCGACACAGTCAAAAAGCTCAAAACCAAACTTGAGAAAGCCAAGGCTATCTTCTTGACCGATTACCGTGGTCTCACCCACCAGCAACTTGAACAGCTTAAAAAGGCTCTAAAAAAGATTGAGGCTGAATATATTGTTGTCAAAAACCGATTGCTAAAAATAGCCATAAAGCAATGTAACAACGCAACCATGGAACAATGCGACAATGAACTCCAAAATCCCACAGCCATACTTTTTTCCTACGGTGATGAGATAGCCGCCATCAAAGAGCTGGCTAAATTTATCAAAAACGTACAACTGCCAAAGATAAAAATCGGAATTTTTGCCGGAAAAGTGGCTACTCCTACTGATTTTCTGAAACTGTCTTCACTCCCTGATAAAAACACCCTTCTTACCATGCTTGTGGGAAGACTCAATTCTCCTATCTCTGGACTTCATTATGCTTTAAGCTGGAACCTGCGGAGACTGGTGACTGTATTGGAAAATATTAAAGAGAAGAAACCAAAAAGTTAAGAAAGGCGGTGATATTTATGGCTAAACTTACTAAAGATGAAATCTTAAAAGCAGTCGAGGAAATGTCTGTCCTAGAGCTAGCTGATCTTGTTAAAGCTCTTGAGGAAAAATTTGGCGTTTCGGCCGCACCTGTAGCCGTAGCCGCTACCGCACCAGCGGCAGAAGGAGGAGAAGCTACACCCGAACAGACTACATTTAATGTCGTTCTTACCAACGCCGGAGCAAATAAGTTGGCAGTCATCAAAGCCGTCCGCGAACTGGTACCAACCTTGGGCCTTCAGGAAGCCAAGACGCTCGTTGAATCAGCACCAAAGGAAATCTTAAACGGCGTTAACAAAAAGACTGCGGAGGAAGCAAAAACAAAACTTACCACTGCTGGTGCTACTGTGGAATTAAAGTAAACAAAGAAGTTTGCTTTAGAAATTTCATCAGAAATTTTCGGGGTTAATAGTGGAAATTAAATAATTTTTCCTAGGTTACTCCAGTAAATCAAGCCTTCTTCAAAAAAGCTGTCTTCTGACAGCTTTTTTATTCGATTAATATATCAAACTTACTCAAAGTGGTTGCACTCCTTTGATGTCTATTGACAACTTAAAAATAGATGTGTTACATTATGAATTATATTGTTGCTAATCTGCCTCTTTAATAAATTTTCTGGAGATTAGTTAATTAGTTTTAGTTATTACTAAAAGCCAAATTAATATAACTAAAACTAATAACTAATAACAAATATGGGTCTAGGAGATGAATGGCCAGATCTTCTTACTGTCCGGGAAGTAGCCAAAATTCTTCGAGTTTCGCCCCTTACTATAAAAAGATGGGGTAAGCGCGGCAAACTGCCTGCCATAAGGATTAACTCCCGAGGCGACCGTCGCTATAAAAAGGAAGCGGTCCTGTGGCTACTTGGTCTTCAGCAAAAGGGACAGGTATAAAACTTCCATCAAGCCGCTAAATATTTGCTTGATTAAATTTTTTTATTCTAGAAACAATTCACTTTTTTCAAGTGATCCACATAATTTCTAATCACCAGTCTTAATAAATTTACTTTTCTTACACCCATAGTAAAAGCACCTTAATTAACTGAAAATTAATTCTGGATAAAAAGTTAGTAGTGGTTTAGTTTATGGCGGACCGAGAAAGAATACCTTTCCTGACGAAACCGCATCGCCATTTTCATTAATTCTTGGCCTGAATTCCAATCCGATAACTCTTTCTCCTCCAATCTCTACAGCATCCTTTTTATGTCGTCCGCGCGGCAGTGCAATCCGAAAAGTTCCGCTATCTTCATCTAAACAATATACAAACTTATCTTCTTTTTGACCAAGATGTGTTTTAAATATCATGCCCACTCTCGTTCCCTCCATAACAGGCGATAACAAATCTCTAGCAGGTGATAAGACATCGGGATTATCATCCGTACCGGGAAATTTATCGCAATCTACCGCTACCGGAGAAGATACGGAATATTTTAATCCTCCCTTTTTTCCTATTGAAATATGAATAATTGGCAGACGCGTTTCTTTTATCGAGGCGTTTGGAAAAATATCTATTGAAGTGGGACCTTTTCCATTATGGTTTGCGGCAATAACTTTATCTTTTCTAATTCCCAATCTTCTACAAAGCTCAAGGAATACTTTTACCCGTTCCTCTGGGCTAACCTCCATCACTTTCACCCTTTCGGACCCTTCGTCTTTTCTTCTAACCCCATCAACCCTCAACCATCTACGACAACTTTCTTTTTCCATATAGCGGTAATTTAATTAAGCGGGGCTATAATATAATTGAAAAACGAAGTTGTCAATACTGACTTACTACATCAATCCACCTCAATCTCTTTAAGTTCCTTCGCCGCCTCAACTGGATCAACCATGTTTACGGAAAGACCGGTACCCAGCTCGAAACCGGCACGGTAAATGAGGCGTGGAATAATTCTAATAAACCAGTTTCTATCATGATGGATGTAGAAATTATAGGCAAAAGGACAAGCAAGGTGCATTTGTTTCATTTCTGGGACCGAGGAAGAATATTTAAGACTAAGTTTTTTAAGGGCGCGTTTGAGAATCACAGCCAGATCTTTCAACTCATTATCCTCTATCTCGCCAAAAGTGGTATTTTCTTTTTTTGGTGCGATCCAAACTTCATATGGCCACTGGGAAAAATCTGGGCAATAGGTAATAAAAAATTTATTGTCTTCAACTACGTTCATAACTGGCTCACGCACCAGTGCATCTAGATTAATTTGCCGCGGAATAACAACCAATTGCGAATGAGGATGAGAAAGCGAGGCGCCGGCGTGTTCGCCGTGGTTGCAAAAAATCATTACCTGCCCGTCCCCAACATGGGCCTGATAACGCAATTTGTAAACTGAAAGAAGTATTTCTATCTGGCCAACTTCAAAATTTTCTATGTCGTTTTCATGATCAGGACTATGAATGATTACTTCGTGGATATCGGTAATTGGATACTTGTTCGGTATCACACGCACACGCCATCCTGGCTTGTCCTTTTCCCCTGTTCCTATACGCATAACTTCAGGCGGAGTAAGATACTCATTCCCCTCACAAAAGGGACAAAGATTCTTTTTAGTTTTTTCTATTTCCTCATCCGAAGCACACTGGCTAGAAGATGGTCTTGCCTGCCGAGTAGGTGAAATCACAATCCACCTTTGCGTTTTGACATCTGGAACAAACTTAGCCATAACTTTATTATTTAGTATAAAGCATTAAAAATTAAGTATAAAGTGGGATCTTAAACAAACTGGGAATAAACTTCCAATCCAATACGAATTGTAGTAATGATATAATTTCTTTTTTCTCTGGAAGATCCCAACACAAATTCACGGTTCAAACTCAAGTTTTCTTGCAATTTAGCCACAGTCAACCTATAATTCCACCTCATAACTCGATTATTCCATAATTTCATATAATTCCATAAAATTCCATTATTATAAATTCTTACTATAATCGTCTATGACAGAACGCTATATAGATATTGCCAAAAGTTTAGCAAATGAATATAACCAAGCACAATCAGGAACACCTTTTCCCACCGATGAAGAAATTGCTAAAAAATACAATGTAAATAGAATGACCGCTAGAGAAGCTGTTGAGTATCTTATGAAAAAATTGCATTGGGGCTTAAAGCGAGGATCTGGATACAGAACTGAGATAAAACGGCCAGGCGTTCAAGTAGGAGAAATTTTCATGTCGCTTGAGGAAGCGATAAAAAGAACTGGCAAAAAACCCACTACTCGTCTAATTAGATCTTATTCGATTACCGCCGAAACTCTAGATCCGGAAATGAAAAAAGCATTAGGTTTAACTTACCAAGATCAACAATTATCGGCATTAGATGAGCTAATTCTTGCCGATGAAAAACCAGTCAGAGTAGAAACTATCTTCGTACCACCAAAATTAAATAATTTATTAAAAGAAGATGAGGGAAAAGCATCTTTACTCTCTCGAATATGCAATTTCTTTGGAGAAAATCCAGAGAAAGCCCTTGTCCATTTACAAAAAACAACACAGAATGAGGGTAAGGCTTCACTATTAGGTGTAGGAGCCAAAGATTGGCTGATGGAATCCCGAGTAACTTATTTGGGAAGAAGTAGTAACCCCCTTTTTGCTGCTATTTATGTAGAACCGCTTAATATTAGCCTTACATATATTATTCGTAGAGACAAAGATGGTATTTGGGATTTTCACGCTGAATTTTCAGATGAATTTTTGAGATAAATAGTCTTTTCTAAAGCGTCTTTACAGTTTTATCAAATTTTTATTAGAATATGGACAAGATGAAATCATTTTTAATTCTTGCCAAAATCAAAATCCAAAATTCTCTCAAAAAAAGGAGTAAATTCTCATGAGTAGAAGCGACAAAAACGATCATACCTGTCAAGCGATTGTCGTCTCCTGCATGGATTTCAGACTAAGGAAGCATCTGGAAAAATATACCCATAAGAATATTTTCGGGGGCTTTGATCTGGTTTCTATCGCCGGCGGAGTAAAAAATTTTTCTTTTGTCCTTGAACAAATTGACATATCTGTGAGACTACATAAGACAAAAGAAGTTTACCTTATTAATCATGAAGACTGCGGAGCATACGGCAAGGCGGGAACTTATAAGAAACATCAAAAAGATCTTCTTTTTGCCAAAAGACTGATTGCTAAAAAATATCCTAAATTAAACGTCTTCCTCTATTATCTTAAACTAGACGGAGAGTTCATAAAGGTGTAAATTAGGTTATTTCCCAAGTTAGGGCGGCGTAGGTATTGACTATCTCCGTAAAAATAATCCCTAATTACTCGGAAAGGGCTATTTTATTCTCCACTATTTTCATTTTTCATCTTTAATCAAAAATAACAACTAAATCAGTATAGACTCTTGGACAAATCCCTTTCTTTCCTTCTTTCAGTAACAGCTTCCTAAAACTTTCTTACTTACAGTTTGCTTTTTCTCCGTAAACAGCAGTCAAAGCCAATTTAGATATAGATGCAGGAGTTTCAACTTCAAAAATACACAGTCTTTGTGTCCGCAATTTTTGTAATCCTCCTAAGATTAGTTTTTGGGCGACTTCCTGAGGTTTTAACTTAAGCCTTTTAGAAAACTCTTCTTCTTTTCCTTCTTTTTGGACTAACGCTCTTACGTATTCTCCATCAATCAGGATGAATAATCCGCCTGGCTTTAATACTCTCACCATTTCATGAAGTAAAGAATCAGGATCAGGAAGATAATGGTAAACTTGTTTTGAGAGGACAATCGGAAAGAAACCGGAGGGAAAGGGCAAACGTCTTACATCAGCTAATACTCTGCCGTTTTGATTTTGCATAAAGGGGCCGCCGAAGGCTCTTTCCGCCCAGTCTACAAAGACTACTTTTCGTTTTCTTGGAAGGTAGGTGAAAGAAAAAGGACTTGTGCCTAAATCTAATATCGGATCTTCTTGAGAAGAATTTTTTTGAGAGATAAGTTCCTCCAAGAATTGTTTCACCGGATAATTCACCTTCGCATCTGCTTTAATCGTCTCTATCATTTCTTCCGGATCTTTTAGAGATTCTAAATGAAATGAATTCCACTGTTCTCTCTCCATAGGAGAGACGATTATAACAGATTTTCATCTATCTCTCATTTTTTCTGGAAAATCTTGACTAATTAGTCAATCATGCTTATGAAAGCAAATAAATAGGACCTCTATAATTCTGCCTTTTGATAATTCCAAAAATCTGCAAAAATTAAAGATGAAGTCCTAACAGTCACAGAGAAACTAATAAGTGAATATATAGCAAATCTATGATAAAATACTATCATGACGGTCTATTTCACTGCTTCTATCGTCGGCAAAAAATATTACCTTTCCAAATATCTGGCTATTATTGATTATCTTAAATCAAAAAACTACAAGGTGATTTCCGACCACATCATTAATTCCACTTCAAACCAAATCGTTTCAGAAAAAAAAGAAGAAAGAATCAGGTTCCAAAATAGGCTCGAAAAATGGATAAGCGACGCAGATTTTATGATTGCTGAAACATCCTTTCCTTCAATAAGCGTAGGATACGAAATATCTCTGGCTCTTCATGAAGGAAAACCAGTCTTAGTTCTCTACTCCGAAGGCAACCCCCCCTCACTTCTTATCCACCACAAAGATGAAAATTTAGACTGCGAGAAATATACACCCGGAAACTTACATGAAATTATCGATAATTTCGTAAAGTATGTGGAAGGGGCGGCTGACAGTCGATTTACCTTTTTTATCACTCCCCAGATAGCCTCGTATCTTGAAAAAGTTTCCAAAAGGGAAAAGATACCAAAAAGCGTCTACCTCCGTAAACTGATTGAGAGGGAAATAAAAAACAACAAACGCTAACTCCAATAAAATCGCCCAATTAATTTCCAATCATCTAATAAAAATCAATATCAAATAACTGGAGATTAAACCCAACTTATACCCCTCTAATTTTTATTTGCCGCTTACGAGGAAAGGAATAAAGTAGATATTGTGAAAAGGTGAAAAAGCAAGCTGGAAAATAAAACTACTCCTGTATAAATACATATCTGTGATGTATTGTGTCAATGGGATAGCCAAGAATATACTAGTAGGAAATAAAAAGACAAACCGGTTTACACCGGTTTGTAAACACGTGAAAAAGCCTGCGAAAGCGTTTTTTCGTGCCTAAAATAGCACTTTAACACTCCGCACGGCTTTTGTCAACTAATCTAATTTTTTGCTATTCAGGGAATTTGGGGAAGAAGAAAAAGGGCTTCGTAGAAAACATAGACGGATCGGCGGGGAAAATAAAAACAGCAAAAGAACCCGCAAATTGAAAATATATGTTTTTAGTCGGAATAAGGTCTAATCTTTTCAAAAAAGCCTGGGAAAACACCAGTCTTACAGAGAAGCTCATCTGGCTCTTTTTCCTCTCGCAGACTGTCGGAATAATTACTTTGCTTGAGTTACTTCTGCTGAAATAGTCAGATTTCAATCAAATTTCAAGAAAATTTCAAGGTTGAACCTTGAATTTGTTGCTAGAAAGCCCTATATAAAACTTTTTTTACTTAGCTTTTTGATCTTTCTTTCCATGAAGTGAATAAATTTATCGCTACCTATAATTTGTCCCCAAGTTGTTTTTGGAAAAATATCTTTCCACTTTTCCTCCTCTACTCCTGTTAGAATAAAATTCTTATATTCATCCTTCTGTTTTCTGGGATCTTGAGAAAATTGGGATAAAACAAAATCTCTATCAAGAACTTTATTAAAAATATGGTTTTCATCTAAAAATCCATGGTGACTACTCCACTGATAATCAACTGGATTTTTTACAAATCCCGCTCTCACTGGATTTAGATGAATGTATCTTATAAGAACTAACAAATAATTCTCCTTATCTACCAAAAACGATCTATAGCGACCCTGAAAAAGATGGCCGACATGATGGTATTTTTTATTGAAATACATCGTATAGGCTGTCTGAACAACCTGCATGATTTTATCTATTGAGTGTTTGTGAACTTCAATAAGAAGATGAAGATGATTAGGCATTAAAACAAATGCATAAAGCCTAAATGGAAGCTTCTTTTTGCATTTTTCCAAAGCTGAAATATATCTTTGATAATCTCTTGCTTCGTCTAAAAAAATCTCTCTTTTATCATTACCTCGCGCTGTAATATGAAAAAGGGCACCATCAAAATGAATAAGAGGATATTTACCCATTATCACATGGTAAAATCTTTCTACTAAGATTGTCAAGAAGCCAAAATCAAGGTTCAACCTTGAAAAGGCTGGTCCAGTCGGTCCAAAATGTAGCAATTCCTTTGTCGGTTAATTCATGATGAAGATTATACTCCCACCAGTTCCTGCCAAGTTTTACTTCTTTTTCATAAGGAATATCTTTAAGCTGGGGCAGTTTGTAGACGTAATTTTTTCCTGGTTTAGGAAATCCCCGATTTGCCCATTCCTTAAAGACTTTAAAAGGAATGGTGATTATATCTGAACCAAGTTGTAAAGCGTAAAGGATATGATCTATATTTCGGACGCTAGCTGTCAAAACTTCCACCCTTCGCCTTAAAGATCGAGACCTGCAAGAAGCCTGTTCGTTATACATCTTCAGTATATTGGCAATAAGCTGCATACCGTTTTCTCCCCTATCATCAAGCCTTCCCACAAACGGAGAGATAAAAACTGGATAGCAAGCAGCACGTGTCGCTTCATAAACTGCCGCTGCCTGACTCTGGGAAAAAACAAGGGTAATATTAATAGGAAATTCACGACAGGCTATTTCCGCAGCTTTTAACCCTTCTTTGGTACAAGGAAGCTTAATTGAAGCGTTGGGAATCCAGCCATGACGTTCCCTTGCTTGTGCTAATATTTCTTCTGAAGTTGTCTTATGATCGGCAAAGACCTGAATAGAGATGGAGCCGGAAGGTATGATGGTAGACATCTCGCAGACGATCCTCTTATACTCCTCCAAAGCTTGCCTCTCAGAATTAAGTATTTTTTTATTTTTATTTCTCATACTTAATATTCTCTTTTGAAGATTTCTAGCAATCAGCGTCGGGTTAGTAGTCTGCCCATCAAGGTAACCCAGAAGCCTTTTTGCTTCCCTTGTCTCTTCCGGCACGCCACCATCTAGGAAAATTTTAGAAGAGAAGTACTTTTTCATAAGTTACTTGAGCGACTTAAGGGTAGTAATCGCCGTTTTTACATCAGGGCTTCCAAAGATATACGAGCAGGAACAAATTCGGTTGGCACCAACCTCTATCACTTTTTTTGCCGTTTCCTCATTCATTCCCCCGTCCACCGCGATTGGGATTTCAAAATCTGATTCTCTGATGTTTTTGATTTTCTCAACCGTGTCCTCCCGAAAAGGTTTGCCCGGCGCTCCCGCCTCAACAGCCATGATTAAAACACAATCAACATCGGCAAGATACTTTTGTACTTTCTCAACCGGTGTCGGCCCATCAATAGCCAACCCAATCTCCACATCATATTTCAAACCTTCCGCAATATACTCCTCAACATAATCCCCTTCTACATGAGCAAAAAAGCGCTTGAAACCTGCTTTGACAAAACCGGGAAGGTAAACAAGCGGATTGCGAACCATAAGATGCAATTCAAGTTTAACGGATGTTGAAAAAGCGGCAAAAGGAGCCGGGTCAAAAAAACTAACATTCTGAATCAAAGTATTATCTAATAGATCTATCTGTACCCATTTAACTAATCCCTCCACCAGCCGGATTTTTTTCTCTATCTTGTCAAAATCTTTTTCCAAAATTGCCGGTATTACTTCTGCCATATTTTTATTTTACCACAATTTCTGTATTGAAATTTACTAATTTTGTGAGCATAATTAATTTACTATGCTTAAACACCCCCGTTTAAAAGTCAAGCTTATTCTAATCCAGTTTCTAACTATCCTCCCTTTTCTTATTTTTATTTTTTATATTTTTGACCTCTGGTACGATACCAGACGCGCACAAATACTTGAAAAAAATACCAGCGAAGCAAAATTTATCGCCGAAATAATTAAAAATGAGCTTAATTATGCCCAAAATCTTTCTCTGATTCTCGCCCATAACACTAATTTTCATAAATATCTTTTAAACAACAGGGAAACAGCTCATAAAACATTAAAAAATATTACCGATACGAGTAAGGAGATCAATGCCATTGTCATCACTGACCCCATAGGAAGACCCATTTCTGCAAGTTTTGAGATCACTCCTGATGAGGAACAAACGACTCTTACCGACAGGGATTACTTCCAAGAAATGCTCAAAAAGAAAGATGTGGTTGTCTCGCCACAGATATTAGGCAGATTCTCCCAAAAAAACATAGTTATTGCCGCTGCCCCAATCATCGCAAATAACGAAGTCGTAGCTGCAGTTTTAACTTCTTATGAGATCGAATCTCTCAAAAAGAAAATTGAAGATAATTTACCACCCAATAATAATGACAGATTGATATTTGTGATTGAAAAAAACGGCAGGCTAAGTTTCCAGGTAAACAAACCGTTTTACAAAGACAGCGACCGTGTCTTTCTAAATGATAAATTTTACATTAACCCTCCATTGGAAAGGGGTAAAATTGCTCTTATTGATAACCAATCTCTTCCTCCCTACCTTACAGAGAAAGCAATGGGGGCTTCTGTGCCGGTGGACAAATTTGGTTGGGTAGTAATCAGCGTTGAACCGACTAATGTAATCTTTGCTCCGTTATTTAAGATACAAAGTGCGACTTGGCTAATTATCTTTTTTGCTCTCATTTTTTCTGTCGCAGTCTCTTCATTTTTCTTAAAAAAGATAAAAATAGTTTATTAAACTACATCAACCCTCCTGTCTCTATCCTATAATTATATATTTCGGATAATATCTTTTATTTGGCGGTATGAAGCCTTATAAAGCTCTTTTTTTCTTGGACGATAAAGCATAACTTGATATACAGGTAATATATCTTACTTATTGAACAAAAATTATATACGTAAATTACCTATATACTTGACAAACTATATATTAGTAATTAACCTTTATAATAAGAGGCTAAATCTATACAATATACAAATCTATACATATCTAGCCTCAAAAAAGTAGACAAATCTATACATAGTGACTGCCCAAACCAATAAACAAATATATACTATAGGTGAAGCCGCAAAGCGTCTTGGCAAATCTGTAATGACGCTAAGACGCTGGGTAAAGGAAGGAAAAATTGCCTGTATTAGAACACAAGGAAAATTCCGTAGATTTACTCATGACGAGTTGGAGAGAGTAAAAAAGTTTGGTCCTCTACCTTTATCACCAGCAGTACCAATTAACAAAGTCTCTGATGAACTTGGCGTCTCAAAACAAACTGTCAGACGCTGGGTAAAAAGGGGGAAAATTAGCGTAGTTAAAGATGAGAAAAATCATCTTTACTTCCCCAAAGAAGAAATAGAAAAAAAATCCACTCCTGAAATTTTTGATTTTTTTAGCCATCAGATTTTTCCGCATGAAGCTCTGCATGTGGGGATAATATTTTTTTCTGCATTTCTCTTCCTTTTTGTTTTTATTTATCAACTTAGAAGTCTGCGTGTTGTTTCTGCCAAATTTTCTATACCTCGACCTTTAAGCGGAGCAATCTCTACCCTTGTTGCTCCCTTCTCTCCGCAAACGGCAATAGTAATTGAACAGACTATCAGACCGGCAGAAAGTATTTTGGCACAGGGAAAAACCACTTCTTATATAGGAATAGCAGAGCCCGGTGCTCCCGGTCCGGCCGGACAACCCGGAGAAAAAGGAGAAGTCGGAGAAACAGGACCAATTGGACCAGCTGGTCCAGTCGGTGCTTCGGGAGCCAAAGGAGAAAAAGGAGATAAAGGAGATAAAGGAGATTCAGGTACAGCTGGTGCAGCTGGTACGACAGGACCAACAGGAGCAACTGGATCAGAAGGACCAATTGGTGCAACTGGACCAACAGGCCCAGGCGGTGGTGGAGGAGCTGGCTCAACTGGAGCAACTGGTGTTCAGGGACCAGCTGGCTCAACTGGAGCAACTGGTATTACAGGTCCCACAGGTGCAACCGGAGCAACTGG
>FWPV01003553.1_pt1 | contig 35017 bp, 28 predicted proteins | sample 2228371 | NCBI WGS metagenome assembly FWPV01 (sample SAMEA103939776, study PRJEB20133) | metagenome | reverse complement strand
TTCACGCCCTGCGTAGCCGCGTTGGTCAGCGTCTCAATCTGACCGGCCACTGAGTTCTCGGCAGTTGGGCCGGTGAAGATCAACTGACCGGGATTGCCAAGCTCGGCGTGCGCCTCTTTCGCTCCATCGTGCGCCTGATCAAACACAGCAATGCCGAGGAACTTGGGCAATAAAATCATATCAGCGCGCTGGCCGGCCTGTAGGGTGATCGGTGCTGTGCTGGCGCTGGGAGCTTCAACTTCATTGAGGATATTCGCTGCCGTGTAGACGGTGAATGGCCCCATCAACACCCGCAAACCGTTCGGACGAGTGGGGTCTTTCTCAATGGTGTAGGTTCCCATCCGCCCGGCGTTAAACCGCTCGCCTTCAACGCCCTGCAAAGCGCCTGAGGCGATCAGGTACGCCAGATGATAGGTCAGGTAGCCGAGATCCTTGAAGCTCCAGAGAGCAAACTCTGGCGCGCAGCCGCTCAGAGTGTAGCTGATCATCTCCGCCGGCAGCCCCAGCCCCGACACCTTCACCCGGTCGCACAAGCCCTCATCGGTCATTGCCTTGGCTGCCGCGGCAATCCCAACCGTCGTCGGCGCCATAATCAGCTTCAGGTTCGGATGCTTGTCCACCAGCGCCAGCGCCTGGTTGTAGCTCTCCTCCGACTGGTCGTTGCCGTAGACCGTATCCACCAGCTTCAGGCTGGCATACTTCGGCTCTTGCAACACCTCCTTCATCGCCGCGATCCAGGCATTCTGGTTCGCCGCATCGGGCGACGCCGACAAAATCGCAAACTCGCCTCCTGCCGGCCCCAGGATCGAGAGCGCCATATCCGCCATCACCCGGCCCGTCTCGTTGAAATCGACCTGCGCCACGAACACGCTCTCGCCCTGCGCCGACGGGATCGGCGAGTCCCAGGTCACCACTTTCACCCCCGCCGCCTGCGCCGCCTGCGCCGCTGCCGCGATCTGGTCGCCCGCGTTGTTCGAGAGCATCACCGCCTTTACGCCCTGGGTAGCCGCATTGGTCAGCGTCTCAATCTGACCGGCCACTGAGTTCTCGGCAGTTGGGCCGGTGAAGATAAGATTGCCTTTGTTCCCCAACTCGGCATGCGCCTCCTGCGCGCCCTCATAGGCCTGATCAAACACGGCAATCCCGAGGAACTTGGGCAACAGAATCATGTCGATAGTCAACCCAGGGGTGGCAGAGACCACACCACCAGTCGGCGCTGGCGCACTGGTTGGCGCTGGCGCACTGGTTGGCGCTGGCGCGCTGGTCGGCGCTGGCGCGCTGGTCGGCGCAGGTGTCTGAGCTTGTGGCGTACATGCTGCCAGCAAGAGCGCGAAGATCAAACCGAGCGCAAAAACACGGCGTTTGGTTTCCATCATGGAACACTCCTCTTCACAATGAGCGCGAAATGAACCCCTCTGTTCAAGCCTGTCAACCTATGATGAGACCCTTGTTTCAACTCCAGTTTGCACCTCCTTGCGCTGGACGGCGCGCCGTTGCCAATGTTCGCGCGCCATCTGGATCAGATTGGGAAGCAACACCGACAGGATGAGCAACATCCCGACCACGCCAGTCTGAACATTGCCCGTCACATTAAGCAACGACATGCCGTTGCGCAGATTGAGGATGACGAGGATCGAGAGACCAACGCCGGCCAGATTGCCCACACCGCCAAAGATACTGACTCCGCCGAGCAAGACCATCGTGATGATGTCGAGTTCAAAACCATCGGCAGTATTGCCTCGCACTGCGCCGAGGCGAGCGGCCAGCAACACTCCTGCCAGCGCAGCTACCAGCCCGGAGACAATGAAGAGACCTAGCTTCAAGCGCGGCACATCAATCCCAGAGTAGCGAGCAACAGCAGCATTGTGACCGACAATGTAGACCAGCCGACCGACACCGGAATACTGAAGAACCACAAAGGCCAGCATGAAGAGCAGCGCAAACAGAACCAGGCTCAACGGGAATGGCCCCAACAATGGTTGCTGACCGAGCGTCGTAAACCAGACCGGAAAACCGCCAATCGAGCGATCCTCGATTAAGATGCGGGCTACGCCGCGAAAACCGATCATCCCGGCCAGGGTGACGGCCAGGGAAGGGAGGCCGACATACGCCACCCAAAACCCATTAAACGCGCCACAGATTGCGCCGGTGAGCAATGCGATCACGATTGCGAACTCCATCGGCACGCCCTGATCGAACAACACGGCAACCACACAGGCTGCCAGCCCCATTACTGACGCAACCGAGAGATCGATCTCACCATTGATGATGATGAACGTCATCGCCAGAGCGACGATAATCTTTTCAATCGAGAGTTGAAACAGATTGATCTGATTGTTCAGGCTCAGATACGCGGGCGCCAGATTGGCATTGACCACCGCCACGACTATCAGAATCGCCAGCAGCAACCCTTCCCAGCGTAACAGCCGGTGGAGTTTAGCGTTCATGTCCGGCCTCCATGCGTGCCGCCGGCGCATCCCACAACCGGCGCAACCATCCCAGGATGACTGAATCAGATGCCACTGCTGCCAGAATCAACACGCCGAGCAATGCATTGCGCCAGAATTCACTGATACCGAGCCAGCGCAACAACCCCTGGCCAAGCAGATCGATCAGAAACGCGCCCAACAACGCGCCCAACACCGTGCCTGAACCACCAAAGGTGTTTACCCCTCCTACCACCACTGCCGCAACCGACTCGAGTTCGATCCCCTGACCGGCAACCGCAGTGATGTTGCCAAACCGGGCAAGAAAGAGGAATCCGGCCATTCCTGACAGCATGCCGCAGAGCACAAATGCAGCCAAGACGGTGCGTTGCGCTGGCAAGCCGGCGAAGCGAGCCGCTTCCGGGTTTGAGCCAATCGCATACAGGCGACGACCAAAGATGGTGTATCCCAGAACAAACTGGAATAGCACGACCGCGGCAATAGTGATGGCAAAGAGTGGTCGCATAGCAAAATCGCCAATTGAGAACAAGGTCTGCCGACTCAGCTCCACCACCCATGTTGGGAGCGAGTCAACTGTAATCGTGCGCGCATTGGCATAGTTGATCAGCAACATTCGATAGATTGCCAGAGTGCCAAGCGTGGTAATAATGGCCGGCACCCGGCCATAGGCCACAATCACCCCGTTCAACAACCCCATCGCGCCGCCAACCAGGATAGCTATCGCCACTGCCGCCAGCGGCGCGATGTCATTGTTAGCGGCCAGTTGCGAACCGACAACATACGCTGTAAAACCCACAATCGATCCCACTGACAGATCAATGTTGCGAGTAAGAACGACCAGCGTCTGCCCGATAGCCACCATCCCGACAATCGCTACGCTCGATGTAATACGATTAAAGGTACGCGCAGAGAGAAAGTTCTCGATCTGCCAGCCAAAGATCAACAGAGCAATCACGATCAAGCCGATCAGACTCAACTCACGAATCTGTTCTGGACGAATACGTTGTCGCCAGTCTGTCATCCTGCGCTCCCTACTGTGTGAACAGCCCCTTGATCCGGCGCATTATGCGATTGACCCATAGCCGCGGCCAGCACCCGCTCTTGTGTCGCTTCCTCTCGGGAAAAGATCCCCATCTGTCGCCCCTCGCGCATCACCAGAATCCGATCGCTCATGGCGAGCACCTCTGGCAGATCTGAGGAGATGAGGAGAATGGCGATACCCTCAGCCGCCAGATCGTCGATCATCTGATGAACTTCAGCCTTGGCGCCCACATCAATGCCGCGAGTCGGCTCATCGAGAATGAGCAGGCGTGGCCGGGTATTAAGCCATTTGCTCAACATCACCTTCTGCTGATTGCCGCCAGACAACTTCCCAACCTCAACCTCAACCGAGGCTGCGCGAATCGCCAGCCGTCGGCGGTACTCCTCAGCAGTCGCCAGCTCATCTGCGCGCCGCACCAATCCCAGCGGATTAAGATAGCGACGCAGGGCAGGCAAGGTAATGTTGGCAGCAATTGACATGGGCAGCGACAAACCTAATCCACGTCGATCCTCGCTTACATAGGCAATGCCGTAGCGCATCGCCTGACGTGGATGATGAATCCGCACCGGCTGACCATCAATCGCAATCGTGCCGCTGTCGGCAGGAGCGATTCCAAATAGCGCCAGCCCAACATCAGTTCGGCGCGCCCCTACCAATCCGGCAAATCCCAGCACCTCACCGGCCCGGATCGTGAACGAGATCTTGTGAAAAACTCCTTGCCGCCCCAGATCGCGCACTTCGACCAACACCTGATCGCGAACCGTATGCCGGCGCGGGAAGAGTTGCTCGATGCTGCGCCCAGCCATGTCACGAATCGCCTGCGCTGGCGTCACTTCCGCTCGCGGCGCCGAAGAGATCAGGCGTCCATCACGAAACACAGTGATCCGATCGGCGAGTTGAAATACTTCTTCCATCCGGTGCGAGATGAACAGGATCGCCACCCCTTGATCACGCAACCGGCGCACAATCGCGAAGAGTTGCTCAACTTCATGCGCCGAAAGCGCAGCCGTCGGCTCGTCCATAATTAAGACCCTAACTTGCAGCGAAAGCGCTTTCGCAATCTCAACGGTTTGTTGGGCAGCCACACTCAAACCACGAGCCGGGCGCCGCACATCGAGTTGCACGTCGAGCTGGCGCAGAATGGCCTCAGCTTCCCGATACATTCGCTGCCAATCGACCAGCGGACCGCGACCGGCATGGGAAATAAAGATGTTTTCGGCCACGTTAAGATCAGGGTACATGAGCGGCTCTTGATAGATCGCCGCAATGCCCAGGCGCTGCGCTTCAAAGGTGTTCGCAATCCGCACCGGCTGACCGTCGAGGAGTATCTGACCGCTATCAGGCTGATGGATGCCGGTCATGATCTTGATGAGAGTCGATTTGCCAGCGCCATTTTCACCCAGCAGCGCATGCACTTCGCCCGGATACAGCCGCAGATTGACGCCATCAAGGGCTTGCGTGCTGCCAAACCGTCGCGAAATGGAGCGCATTTCCAGCACAGGGGTTCCTTGCATACACTCCTCGCTATACGATGGAGACCGGAAAGAAGTCGGCAAATGGAGCGCTGCGTTCCGCAGCTTCCGGGCCGGCGGTGATCAGGTGATGGATCGATTCCACCGGACAAAAACTGGTCAGCGCCGTCAGGCCGAGTTTGCTGCTATCAAGCACAGCAATGACCCGATCAACGTGTTGCGCCATTTTGGCCTTGAGCAACCCTTCGGGAATAGAGCTTTCCGTTAATCCTTTCGCGACGGTTAGCCCACGCGCTGAGAAGAATCCCTTGTCTGCATGCAACCGTTGGAGCATCTCCTCGGCCAGTGTACCGGTGAGCGAGCCAGTATCGCCACGCACCTGCCCTCCGATAACGATGGTCGTGATGGCGTGGTTGGCGCCCAAAGCCAGCGCCAGATGCATGCCGTTAGTGATGATAGTGAGGTTCCGTCGATCGGCTATCTGGCGCGCAATCGCATAGGCAGTCGTGCTGGCATCGAGCATGATGGTGTCGCCATCGGCGATGAGATCTGCGGCTGCGCGCGCGATGCGCTCTTTTTCGACAGACTGGAGCTTCAGGCGCGAAGCAAAGCTGCCTTCCGGCCATAGCGGGCGATCAAGAACTGCTCCCCCCCATACGCGCCTGAGCTGACCCTCTCGTTCGAGCAGCGTAAAATCGCTGCGAATCGTTACTTCGGAAACTCCGAGCTGTTCTGCGCACCACTTGACCGAGATCTGGCCGTAGCGCTGGAGGAGCGCCATAATCTGATCTCGCCGCACTTCTGGTGGTTGCGCATCATTGCCGTGTTCGGTCATGCCGCATTGCCCTGTTTGATGTTAACCAGGAATTGTTTTCATAGTCTACAGACATTTTCAAAAATTGTCAAGAGTTTTCGAGATTTTACGAATTATCAGAAAAATAAAAAGATGTCGTAATTTTCCATCTCTGACCGGATGGCGGGGCTACGACACAGCCCAACTCACAAGCGTAGCTAGGGGTGAGAGTCATCCGCGCATCTGCGCCGGGGATGACCACGCCGCGCGGAGCGCGGCTCGCAATGATTTGGGACAGCAGGAGGACGCCTCGGCGTCATCAATATTAGCGCGCCGCAGGCTTTACCGCCCAATGCTTTCCCGTGAGACGGAGACTAACCAGGCCGCGCTGCGCGCAATGACCTGAGCGACGCAGGGATGATCCTTGCATGCTTGTTCATAATCCTTATCCCTCCTCCTTAGCCATCAGGGAAAACGAGTGCATCAGGTGTGAATCGGGTCATGGCAAAAGGATAGACCAGAAGGGTATATGAAGCATGAGCTACGTTCACACATCGCCGTCAGACCAGCCCGTGCATCAGCAGCGCTGATTGACCACCCCCCCCATTTCCTTAGTCGATCCGTGTAACCTTCACCCAAGATGTTGCATCTTCCTTGCGAAAGGTGGAAATACCCTTGACAAGTGAGGAGGTTACACAGCAATGAGTCAGTTGATCGGTCGTTTGACAGGCCTGCGCGCGCTGGGTGAGCGCTATACCCCCACCTACTTCCTGGCCGCGCTCGGCAATGGCGGCATGGCCGTCACCTTCTTTATCTGGCTCAATTTTCTCGTTCCCCATCCCAAGACACCGATTGTCACCTTCGATAGCATTGCTGCGCTGTGGGCGAAGTCGGATCTGATCGGGCAGGCGCTCTTGCTGCTGGCAATGGCCGGGCTGGCCGTCTTCGCGCTTCGCCACTTCCAGTCACTGATCTGGAATCTGGCCGAGTATCGCCAGTTCCGCCGCAGCAGCGCGTATCTCCAACTGCGCGAAACAAACGGTGCGGTGATGCTCATGGCGTTGCCTCTGACCCTGGCGATGACCATCAATGTGCTCTTCGTGAGCGGAGCAGTCTTTGTGCCTGGCCTGTGGAACGTGGTTGAATATCTCTTCCCGTTCGCAATGACGGCATTCCTGGCGGTAGGCGCGCTGGCGCTGCGCGCGTTCGCCGACATCTTCGGGCGGGCGCTGGTCAATGGTCATTTCGACTGCACCCGCAACAATAATCTCACCCAGTTGCTGGCTTCCTTCGCCTTCGCGATGGTGGGCGTGGGCCTGGCTGCGCCAGCCGCGATGAGCGAGGTCAGGCTGACTATCGGCCTTTCGATCCTCGGTTCGATCTTCTTCATCTCGGCGGCAGTGATGCTGGCGCCGGTCTTGCTGGTGCTCGGCGCGCGCGCGATGCTGACCAATGGTCTGGCGGTGGAAGCCGGGCCGAGCCTGTGGATGCCCATCCCCTTGCTGACCCTGATCGGCATCGCTGTCCTCCGCATCAGCCACGGTCTGCACAACGGCTTTGATCTGCACATCGATGCGCCGCACCGGTTGCTGATCACCGCGATCTTCTTCAGCCTGCAACTGCTGGTGGGACTGTTTGGGCTGTCGATGCTGCGCCGGGTCGGCTACTTCCGCACCTACCTCAATGGTCCAGCCCGCAGCCCAGGGTCGTATGGCCTGATCTGTCCGGCAGTTGGGCTGTTCGTGTTCGGGATGTTCTTCCTGCACGTGGGATTGGTGCAGAATGGGCTGGTCGAGAAGTTCTCGCCCATCTACTTCGCGCTCTTGATCGGGCTGGCAACGGCGCAGGCGCTGGGTATCATGACGATGTTCCGCCTCGATCGGCGCCTGCTGGCTCCGGCGCCGAAGGCGCTGGCCGAAGCTGAAAGCGCGGCCTAGGCGCAATGAAAAGAGGAGAGCCGTTGTTCATCTGATGGCTCTCCTCTTTTTGCCGCAGTGTTCCTGCTCCTATCGTCAGGCCTGCAAGGTTACGCTAAACGCCGCCTGAATGCCCGGAATGGTCAGCACCTGTTCCATCACCGGGGCCGGCGCCGGTTCGTCGAGGGTGAGCACCATCACGGCCTGTTCGCGCGGCGCGCGACGCCCCACATACATGCCGGAAATGTTCACATCGGCAGCGCCCAGCAGTTGCCCGACCTTGCCGATCATGCCGGGCTGATCGTGGTGATAGGTAATCAGGAGCGATCCCTGGGGAACAAAATCGACGAAGTAGCCGTCCATCTGCACGATGTGCGGCTCACCGCGCAAGACTGTGCCGCTGAACGTGCGGGTGCGCTCGGCAGTCTGGACGTGGAGCGTGATCAGGCCGGCATAGTTCTCGGCTTCCGGGCTGACCCGCTCGGTCATGCGCAGACCGCGTTCGCGAGCGATGATCGGCGCGTTCACCGGTGTGATCCGCTCAATGCTGCTGGCAGATAGCAATCCCTGCAAGACGGCCAGACGCACTGGCTGCGTATCCATCTCGGCCAGCTCGCCGCCCAGTTCGAGGTCGTAGCTGCGCACCGGCTCCTTCACCAGTTGCATCACCAGCGCGCCCAGGAGACGACCCAGATTGAGGTAGGGTTGCAGCATACTCCAGGCTTCCGGAGCCACGAATGGCGCATTGACGGCGTAGCGCGGTGTGCCGCCTTGCAATGCCGTGACCACGCCCTCGGCCATCTCAGTGCCCGCGCTCAGTTGCGCTTCGGCAGTGGAGGCGCCGATATGGGGCACTGTGATGATTTTGGGGTGTCCCAGCAGCGGGCTATCGGCAGGCGGCGGCTCCTGGGCATAGACATCGAGCGCCGCTCCGCCCAGATGACCACTGTTGAGCGCTTCAACCAGCGCCGCTTCATCGACAATCCCGCCGCGACTGGCATTGATCAGGTACGCCCCCCGCTTCATCTGCATGATCCGGTCACGGTCGAACAGGTTGCGCGTGCTCTCGATGAGCGGCACGTGCAGCGAGAGCACATCGCTGCGCTGCACCAGTTCATCGAGTGTGACCAGCGCCACGCCCAGTTGCTCGGCGCGGTCGAACGAGACCACCGGGTCATACGCGATCACCTCCATCTCCATTGCCCGCGCCCGCCGGGCCACCTCCGAACCGATCCGCCCTAATCCGACCAGTCCCAGCGTCTTGCCGCGCACTTCCCAGCCGATGAAATCATTGCGCGCCCAGCGCCCGCTCTGCAACGAGGCATGCGCCTGCGGGATGCGCCGGGCCAGACTCAGCAACAGGCCGATAGTCAACTCTGCCACTGCGACATTGTTGGAAGCCGGAGCGTTGACCACAATGATGCCGCGTCGAGTAGCCGCATCCACATCGATATTATCAACGCCGGTTCCGGCGCGCCCAATCACCCGTAACCGTTCGCCGGCGGCAATGATCTCAGCCGTCACTTTCGTGGCCGAGCGCACAACCAGCGCATCATAATCACCAATGATCGCGCGCAGCGTCGCTTTGTCGAGATCGAGCCGCACATCAACCGTGCCGGCCTGGCGTAACACGTTCAATCCTTCGGCAGCAATCTTTTCGGTCACCAGAATGCGATTCATAAAGGCTCCCTCTCAAGCAGTCGGACTGGCGGAACTGGCGAGACGTTGTTCAACCTGCTCGCAGATAGCATGCAAGATGAGTGTATGCACTTCCTGGATGCGGGCGGTGTTGGCGCTGGGCACAATGATCGCATAATCGGCCAGATCGCGGGCTGCACCGCCGTCTTTGCCCAGCAATCCGACACTGATCACACCCTTGCTCCGGGCCACGCGCAGCGCGTTGAGAATATTCGCTGAATGACCGCTGGTGCTGAATACCACCAGCACATCACCGGGGCGGCCTAACGCTGCCAGTTGACGGGCAAAAATCTCGTCGTAGCCGAAATCATTGGCAATGCAGGTCAGTGCGCCAATATCGGCATTCAGGCAGATGGCCGGCAACGGACGACGATTGCTGCGGTAGCGACCGATCAATTCTTCGGCTAAATGCAGCGCATCGGCAGCGCTGCCGCCATTGCCGGCAGTGAACAGCGTCTGTCCGGCCAGCAACGCATCGGTCACGCGCAGCGTAATCTGATCGATCGCTGGCGCCAGCGACGCGCATGCCCGCAAGACGCTGAGGGCTTCGTCAAGTTGATGCTGAAAAGACATAGGCGCTCCATGGTGCGGTTAACTCCGCGCCTATTATACGCCGTTGCGTTACGCTCCAGGTATCGCCAATCCATGCGCCTGAGGCACTTTCACGGCATATTCTTTCTGTCAGCAATCAGGGAGCGCACCACAAAAGCGCGAAGGCACAAAGGTTGGGCTGATGGCTCGCAGGAGGGTCAGCCCGGAACGCCGAGAGCAATATGCAGGGACGATACGGTGTATCGTCCCTGTTGCCCGCCACACGCTCAATATCGCCCTAGCATTCATCAAAGGCTTTGATCCCAAGGCCAGCCGCCACGCTGGTGAAGACATCCATCTCTTGCAGCTTTTCGGCGCCAAACTTCTCGCTGAGCATACGCACAAAGCGGGGCACCCGCGAGCTGCCGCCGGTGCGCAACACCACATCGATCTGATCAGGGCGCAGGCCAGCCGTGTGCAGAGCGCGATTGATACAGGCCTCGACAGCCCGGACATCGGGGCCAATCAGACGCTCGAAATCCCAGCGCGGAATCTCATCACGCACCGTCATGTCATCCATCACCAGTTGGAATGTAGCGCGCTCGGCCTGTGACAGCGCCACCTTGGTCTGCTCGACCGCTTCGTACAGCGGCAGGCCGTAGTTCTTGCGCACCAGCGTGCGCAAGGCCCGCAATTCTTGCGGGCGATCGCCAATCGCAACCGCCTCATCAATAATCGCCAGATACTTGGGCTGAGTGAGATCGATAATCGTCTGCCACTCGCTGAGATGTTCGAGCACATGGCTGGGGAAGGGCAAGCGACGCGGCCCCAGCGTGGCGCCTTCACCGAAATGGCGCAGCAGGCGTCCCATCACGATCCGCCGGTCGAGCAGATCGCCGCCAACCGGCACGCCATCGGTCGCCAGAAAGGTCGGACGACCACGATCATCCAGTTCCATGATCGTCACGTCGAGCGTACCACCGCCGAAGTCGAAGACCAGCACGCGCTGCGCGCGCTGATTCATCCGCGCATACGACAACGCCGCCGCTGTTGGTTCCTCCAGAAAGCTAAACGACGGCAACCCGGCCAGCCGACAGGCGGCCTGCATGCGCTGAAAGGCCAGCGCATCACTGGCCGGATCGGTCGCGTAATGCACCGGACGACCGATCACAAGATGCGTGATCGGTTCGCCAAGCTGCTGTTCGATCCGCTCAACGATCATGCGCAAAACCAGCGCAATCAGCTCTTCGAGCGTGTAATACGTGCCAAAGACGTTCGTCTTTTGAAACCCGCGGTCGCGCAGGCTCGTCTTCAACGACTGAAAGAGACGACCTGGCGCATTGGCATCAACTTTGACATACAGCGCCTGCGTCACCGTGCCGCTTTCGGCGAAGGTCAGTTCTGCATCACCGATATATTTCCAGACATACTCAATCTCGCGGCCAACATTGCCTTTGGTAAAGCGGTTGATCGCTTCGCGGCCAATAAAGGGCACACCCTCGCGACTGATGAAGAGCGTCGAACGCATGATCACCGGATTGACATGCGCCGGGTCAAGCTCGATCAGGCGTAAGCTGCGCCCATCGTAGACCGCAGCACTGGAGTTGGTCGTGCCGAAATCAAGTCCGACGCGCACTGGAAAACCTCCTCGTGATTGGTGGCTGAAGTATCAGAGTAGTTGCAAAGTGACTATTTGTCAATCAGTCCACAGACGGAGAGTATCCAGCGCGCAATAAACACAGACACGGAAATGAGCAGAGTCAAATCTTCGCCTGACCACGCCTGCACCGGTTTGTTATAATGAAACAGCCGGTTCAAGAGAGTGAGGATGTTGTGCGTCACCAGTCCCTGATTCGTCGCCTGCTGCTGCTCTGGCTGCTGGCGCTTGCCGCTTGCGCCACGCAGACATCCGCGCCAGCGCCGCCACCCGCCAATCGCGTCGTCTTACGGTTGTGGCACGCCTGGCCAGCGGCTGAAGGGCGCGCAATCCAGACTCTGGTTGAACGCTTCAACCGCTCTCATCCAGAATGGCAGCTTGTGGTGCAGACGCGGCCTGCCGTCTCACTCCCAACCGATCTGATCACTGCCGTCAACGAAGGCGGCGGGCCGCATCTGGTCATCGTGCAGAGCCACACCCTCGGCGCACTTGCCCAGGTCGGCGTCATCCGCTCGCTCGAGGGGTTTATTCCCACAGGTGACATCGATAACCTGCTGCCGACTGCGGTAGGAGCAGCCCAGATGACAATCAACGGCCAGCAGGTATTGTTTGGCATCCCGATCAGCTTTGACACCCTCGCTCTGTACTACAACCGGGCCAACGTTTTGCAACCGCCGGCTGATACCGATACCCTGCTGCTCACCGCGCGGGCGCTCACCGACACCGGTCGCGCGCCGCCGGTGTGGGGATTGGCCTACAACCTTGCGCTCGATCGCACCCTGTGCTACCTCTACGCCTTTGGCGGGCGTATGTTCGACGAAAACGGCGCTGTGGCGCTCGGCGACAGTGGCCGAAGCGGAACTGAGCGCTGGCTGGCGTGGCTGAGCGAGTTATACCGCGATGATCAGTTGCTGGCCACCCTTGATGGCATTGTCGTTGACCGCGCGCTGCTGGCCCGCGAAGCATTGATGACAATCGATTGGGCACATGCACAGGCATCGTATCGCGCGATCTGGGGCGATCAACTGGGCGTGGCCCCGCTGCCGCGGCTGAGCGCTGCCGATCGCCCGCCCCAACCCTACGTCCAGGCCGACGTGATTGCGCTGAATGCGCGGTTGAGCGATCCGGCTGAACAGGCGGCAGCGCAGGCTTTCATCCGCTTCATGCTCGAGCCTGCCAGTCAGCGTGAGCTGCTGGCCGCAGGCCGCCAGCCGGTTCAGCTCGCGCTGCGACTGACTGACAGCGATCTTAACGACCCGGTTCAGCTCGCAGCAGCGCGCGTCTTTCGCGCTCAGGCCCAGAATGGCCTGCCAATGCCCGCCGATCGGACGACCAACGAGCTGATCTGGACCGTGCTGGCCGATATGCAGCTCAGTGTCATTCGCGGCCTGCTGCCGCCCGATCAAGCGGTCACCATCGCCGATGCCACGCTGCGCGCGCGCCTTGCCGTTCCAGGAGAATAACGATCATGCGCGGAAGCAAGAACGCCTGCGGCAATCTGGCGCTGGCGCCCAAAAGCAGTTCAATCCGCCAGCCTGAGCAGAGGATTGTTGCGCCGGCAGCGGCTGCCAAGACGAGGATGAGCGCAGGTGAACGACTCAGCGTCGCCGTAGTCATTGTCGGCGCCAGAGCAGATCTGCCACACTCTGAACACCGACCGCGCAAGCGGCAGGCAAGTTGACCAGCAGCGCAAAACCTCTTACAATAGATACGAAGTTCTTCATCAGATGAACGGGCAATCCGCAAAATATCGGCAAAACTGGTTGCCGCTCGCGCAAAGATGTAGTAAAATAGGCGTCGTGTAGGCCGTCGATTGGTTAGTTCTGTACTTGTTGTACCAAGGCCCACACAAGCACACTTCTGTCCCGAACTGGCTGACGGCCTCTAAGGAGGATATGAATGGCAAGCAGAACCGAAGAGATGGTGCGGCATCTGAAGGCTCTATCAATGAACACGCCCGATATTGAGGCCTCCGCCGTAGTGAGCGTTGATGGTCTCATCATGGCTTCGGCGCTGCCGGCAGATGTCGAAGAAGATCGCGTCTCGGCAATGAGTGCAGCCATGCTCTCGCTCGGTGAGCGGATCGCCAGTGAGCTGCGGCGTGGTCAGCTCGATCAGGTGTTCGTGCGCGGCGAAGACGGGTATGTGATCTTGATGGCTATTGGTGAGGAAGCGGTGTTGACCGCGCTCGCGCAAAGCCGGGCTAAGTTAGGGTTGGTCTTCCTTGATATGCGGCGCACGGCCAACGAGCTGGTCAATCTCGTCTAGCTCTGGTGCGCTCAGCCAGCTTGGGAAGATAAAAGATCGCAGCCCGCTGGTCGGCGGGCTGTTTGTGTCTCGTTCACCGATACGATGAATTGTCGTATCTTCCCAATAGCTGTTGATACAGTCTGAGCGCCATCATCCGGCGGTGGCATTGCTGCGTCAGACACTCCCACTGAATATCTTGCTCGCCAGCCATCAGCAGGGGTGACCCGACGGGTCACCCCTGACCTCTCGCAGCCATCGCGCGTCGCGCGGGAAGGCATGGGGCGATGAGGCATGTCTCGCGCTGAAGCAGGGGATTGCTGCGGGCGCTATCGCGCCCATCCCCCGCTCTGTCATTGCGCGGCGTCGCAACCTCCCGCTCGCCCTCACCCCCGGCCCCTTTCCCGCCGGGAGAGGTGAGAGCAGAAGCGGGCAACGAGGCATACGTTCCGCTTACGCAAGGGATTGCTGCGGGCGCTGACGCGCCCGCGTAATGACACGGATGGCGATGGGGCGCGGCCATCTCCACCTCAGGCGCTCGGCTCAATCGTTCGTAAACAGGCTGCCCAGATTGATCCCCCCTGAGCTGCTTGAACCACCAGAAGACGGCAGATACTGCGCGATCTTCTTGGCCAGATTCATCGCCGGCATGGTTTGCAACCAGACCCGGCCCGGCCCGCGCAGCGTGGTCAGGAACAGTCCTTCACCGCCGAACAGGATGTTCTTAAAGCCACGCACCATCTCGACATCAAAATTGACCGTCGGCTCGTACATGGCTACGTGACCGGTATCCACCTTCAGCATCTGGTTAGCTTGCAGCGTATACTCAACAATCTCGCCATCCAGTTCGACAAACGCCAGACCCGGCCCGGTCAGCTTTTGCATGATAAAGCCTTCGCCGCCAAAGAAGCCGGCGCCAAGCTTGCGGCGAAAATGGATATCGAGCGTCACGCTGCGCTCGGCGCACATAAAAGCGTCTTTCTGGCAGATCATCGTCTGCCCAGGCCCCAGATTCAATGGAATAATCTTGCCAGGAAATTCCGCCGAAAAGCCGACAATCCCCGGCCCGCCTTGAGGAGTAAAATTCACCATGAAGATCGACTCACCAGAGAACATGCGCTTGAATGCGCCGCCCAGACCGCCCTCCATGTTGGTCTGCATCTGCACATTGGCGCTCATCCAGCTCATGCCGCCGCGTTCGGAAAAGACCGTCTGCCCGGCTGGGATTTCCAGGATCACCGCCTGCATTGTGGTGCCGATAATCTTGAAGCGTAGCCCGCTCTGACCAACACCCGTCCCCATCACCGGCGGTTCCGGCAGATCAAGCCGCTCACCGGGCCGATTATCGTACACATCGGCCATGCTCTGCGCTTCACCAGACGGCGGTATTAATGGCGGCGGGGCAACCGGTTCAGGTTGAGCAATTCGAACGCCACAGTTCGTGCAAAAACGCGCTCCCGGAGCGATCGGCGCACCGCATTGCGGACAATTCATACCACAACCTCCTTCATTGGCAAACAGCAAGACGCTCAGGCGATCCACGATCAGGTACGCAGCCGCTGGCGAAAAGTTACAGTCTGGTCTCAGGCCACCGAGGTGTTATCCGCCTGAGGGCGCGTTCTGCGCCGGGTGTGCGCGATTCGATTGCAATGATGAACCGAAAGTTATGTCAACTCTTCGTCAGTGTCTGTAAAAATTCGATGTTCGTCTTCGTCTTCGCCATCCGGGTCAGCATCAGCTCCGTGCCCTCATTATCGCCGAGCATGCTCACCATCCGCCGCAACGTCCACACCTGGCGCAATATCTCCGGACTGAGCAACAGGTCTTCACGTCGCGTTCCCGAGCGCTGGATGTCGATGGCAGGGAAGATTCGCTTCTCGGCCAGTTTCCGGTCGAGATGCAATTCCATATTGCCGGTGCCCTTGAATTCTTCATAGATGACGTCGTCCATGCGTGAGCCGGTATCGATCAGACAGGTGGCAATGATCGTAAGCGAGCCGCCATGCTCAATATTGCGGGCCGCGCCAAAGAAGCGTTTCGGAGGGTACAGGGCAACCGGATCGATTCCGCCAGAGAGCGTGCGCCCGCTTGGCGGCATAGCGACATTGTAGGCGCGCGCCAGGCGGGTGATCGAATCCATCAAAATGACCACATCATGCCCGATCTCAACCAGGCGTTTAGCGCGTTCGAGCGTCATTTCCGCCACTTTGGTATGATTTTCCACCGGCTCATCGAAGGTCGAGGCAATCACATCGCCGCGCACCGACCGACGCATGTCGGTCACTTCTTCCGGGCGTTCACCGATGAGCAGCACCATCAACGTAATATCAGGATAATTCGTGGTAATGCCATTGGCAATCGCTTTGAGCAGCATCGTCTTCCCGGCCTTGGGCGGCGAGACAATCAGGCCGCGCTGCCCGCGCCCGATGGGAGCAATCAAATCGACCAGGCGCGTGTGCAAGAGGCTTGGTTCCGTTTCCAACTTGATCTGTTCGTTGGGAAAAATAGGCGTAAGCTGATCAAAGTGTGGCCGATTGCGCGCCGTCTCCGGATCCTGATCGTTGATCCGCTCGACCCGCAACAGCGAGTAATAGCGTTCGCTCTCTTTGGGCGGGCGGATCTGACCCCAGATTCGATCGCCGCTGCGCAGGGAAAACCGTCGGATCTGCGACTGCGAAACATACACATCCTCTGGGCTGGGCAGCATCCGGTTGCCGCGCAAGAACCCAAATCCTTCCGCCATAATATCGAGAATGCCGTCGCTGTAGATATTCCCCGGATCGACGGCCTGTTCAATCGTCTGTTCAACGGTTTGCAATTGAAGCAATTTTTCGATCAACTCTCGCTTTTTCAGGTTGCTGACACCAGAAATGTCAAATTTGCGCGCCATTTCACGCAAATCAGCGAGAGTTTTTGATTCCAAATCAGCTATTGATAGCACAAGTCACACTCCTTGGAACAAGAATCAGGCAATACCAGGTACATCTATCAAAGATAGCGTCTCACCAACTGATACAGTTGTTGAGCGCCATGGCAGGACAGAAAAAATTGCATTCAACAAGAAGGATCGATCCAGTTTTCCACGATCAGAAAGATCCTGGCACAGCTAGCAGCCGTTTGACAATACGCTCAAGGGGAGAGTACCGTAATGCTCAGATAGCACAGTGGTCGCAGAACAGGTATAGTTACGTTGCGTTCAGGATTTTGGCTTAGTATAACACGAATGTCAAGATCGGGTCAATGTGCTGGTTTTGGAACCAGAGTCGAGACGTTGCGATGCAATGCCATAGCGACCCTTGCAAGGCAACGTCTCTCCGATTGCTCAAAACTGGATCAATGAGAACACCTGGTGCTCGCGCAGCCGCTCACGACCATTCAGGAAGGTCAATTCAATCACAAAGGCCAGTTCAACCACGCTTCCCCCGGCCATGCTAACCAGATCGCAGGCGGCGGCAACAGTGCCGCCGGTGGCCAGCAAGTCGTCGATCAACAGCACACGCGCCCCCGCAGGCAGCGCATCGCGATGAATCTCAAGCCGGTTCGTGCCATACTCTAGTTGATATTCGATCTGGTAGGTTGCCGAAGGCAGTTTGCCCGGCTTGCGAATCGGCACCAACCCAACGCCGAGTCGGTAGGCGAGCGGCGCGCTAAAGATGAAGCCGCGCGACTCAATGCCAACGACGGCATCGATCTGCTGCTGCCGATAACGTTCGTAGAGCCGGTCTATCACTTCGGTGAAAGCTGGGCCGTTTCCGATCAGCGTGGTAATGTCCTTGAACTGGATGCCAGGAATGGGAAAGTCGGGAATATTCCGAATCAGACTGGCGAGATCCTGCTGCCCCATACATCCTCCACTGCTACAACGCAATCGCGGTAGAACCTGTAACCATCGAGCACCCAGCGCTTATCCGGTGGCGAACCATCTGTATTATAAGAATGCCAGGTATCAGTATCGTCAGCGATCTCCCGGCCAACGCGCAGGCGCTGAAGTCACGCATGCCACGCATACATAGTACAATATCAGGCAACAGGATCAACGGGTCAAGGCAGGACACCAATGCACGCCATCGCATGCCAGCGTCTCAGTCGTCAGTTCGGCTCGCTTACTGCCGTAAGCGATCTCGATCTATCCATCCCGGAAGGGACAATCTTTGGGTTCCTCGGCCCAAACGGCGCCGGCAAAACCACCACGGTGCGCATGTTATGCGCACTGATCGCGCCAACCAGCGGCACAGCATGCGTGGCTGGATTCGACATCCAGCAACAGGCCGCCGCAGTGCGCGCAGCAACCGGCATCCTGACTGAAACGCCCGGTCTCTACGACTCGCTGAGTGCGCTGGAAAATCTGGTGTTTTTCGCCCGGCTGTACGGTCTTTCACCCAAAGAGGCCTCAGTGCGCGCCGAACACTATTTACGCCTGTTTGAGTTATGGGATCGCCGCCGCGAGCCGGTTGCCCAATTCTCGAAGGGAATGCGCCAGAAACTGGCGATTGCCCGCGCGCTGCTCCACGATCCGACGGTTGTGTTTCTCGACGAGCCGACCTCTGGGCTGGATCCATCGGCAGCCCGCGCGGTGCGCGATGTGATCAAGACGTTGCGCGCCAGCGGACGCACAATCTTTTTGACCACGCACAATCTGGCCGAAGCTGACGAGCTGTGTGACCTGATCGGCGTTTTTCGCTCCCGGTTGATCTCGCTCGACACCCCAGCCAACCTGCGCACTCGTTTATTTGGGCGAAGCGCCCGAGTGGTCTTGGCCGGCCCGGCTTCACCATTTGTCCCGGTTGTGCAGCGACTGCCGTTCGTGGCTGAAGTCATCGCCAATGAACAGACGCTGACCGTCCGCCTTGCCGAGCCTGAACGAGACAATCCAGCGCTGGTGCGCGCGCTGGTGGCGGCAGGGGCCGATCTTTGCTATCTGGAACCGTTTACGCCCTCACTCGAAACCGTCTATCTTGAGTTGCTACAAACCCCGGCGTAGTCGCCCGATGGAGCGCGTATGTTGCAATGGGAACGAGTGTTTGTGCTGCTGAGCAAGGAATGGCTGGAGTTGCGCCGCTCACGCGGCTTGCTGATGAGCACGCTGCTCCCGCCGCTCTTTTTGCCGCTCTTCGCGCTTGGTCTCATCTTCGCGATGGGATTGTTCGGCGATCCCGACACTGCCGATATTCCGGCAGCGGCGATTGATCCAGCATTAGCCGATCTGGGCTTAGAGGCGCTGGCGCAGGTCATCTTCGGGCGCCAATTCGCGCTCTTGTTTTTGCTCTTGCCGATGATTATCCCCAATGTGCTGGCGTCATACAGCATTGTCGGCGAAAAGAACCGCCGCACGCTGGAGCCGTTACTGGCTGCGCCTATCTCGGTGGGCGAGCTGCTGGTCGGCAAGGTGCTGGCTGCGGTGCTGCCTGGCATCTTGCTCACCTGGATGTGCGCGCTGATCTTTGGCGCTGGCGTCTGGCTGGTGGCTATTGATCCAGCGGTGCCATTGCTGATCCTGAATCCAGGCTGGATCACGCTGCTGATCCTGGCCAGCCCCCTGCTGGCAATCATCTCGGTGGCGCTCACCGTGATGATCTCGTCGCGGGTCACAGATCCGCGCAGCGCCCAACAGATCGCCGGCGTGTTGATCGTGCCCATTATGCTGCTCTTCTTCGGGCAAATGCTGGGGCTGGTGATCCTGAGTCCACTGATAGCTCTGGGCTTTGCCTGCGCGCTGGCAGCGCTGGCGGTAGCGCTGTTCTGGCTGGCGACGCGCGTCTTTCAGCGTGAAACCATTTTAACCCGCTGGCGCTAACGACCTGTTGCAGCGGCAGAGTATAATTGGCATAAACGCGCAAACGGGAGTTGGCTTATGGAAACGCCAGCATCGGCCATGTATGAAGTGCTGACATCACAGCCGCCTGATCTGATCGGCGCGCTGCGCGAGACGATCCCGTCAATCGGGAGATTGCTCGATGAGCTTCAGCAGCAGACCGATCCGACCGTGCGCCTGAGCCTGCTGCGTCAGATCGGGTCGGAATGGCACGCCTGCGGCGGGCTGGCGGAAGTGTTAACCGAACTTGGATTGCATCTGGCGGCGCGGCTGAACATGGCGCAGGGCCTGGTCGTGAGCGAACTTCTGCTGGCGTTTGGCGCTGCCCAGGAAGAGCAACGCACCCGCGAATGGGAGGCCCGGCTGGTCGCGCGCGCGGCTGAACTCGACGGCCTGCACCGGATCATTTCCGCTGCCAACTCGACGCTCGATCTTGATACGTCGCTGCAAACAGTGGTAGAAACCGTTGCCCAGGTCATGAATGTCGAGGTTTGTTCGATCTATCTTTATGACAAGCATCGCGATGACCTGGTGTTACGCGCGACGCACGGTCTCAACCGGGCAGCGGTTGGGCAGGTAGTGGCGCGACTGGGCGAGGGGGTCACCGGCTGGGCAGCGCAACTGGGCTATCCGGTGGCAGTGAGCGATGTACACAACGATCCGCGCTATCATCGCGAGCCGCAACTCGGGGAAGAGATTTTTCGCTCGATGCTAGCCGTGCCGATCGTGCTCTTTTCCGCCGAGCGGTTCCAGTTCAGCGCCGATAAATTGCAGGGCGTGATTACCGTTCAGACGATCGTGCCGCGCGATTTTACCCAGGAGGAGATCTCCTTCGTCGAGACGGCGGCAGGCGAGCTGGCCTTCTTTATCGCCAACGCTCAGCTCTACCAGCAGACCGATGAACGACTGCATCAAAAACTGCGCGAGTTGACGACCCTCCAGCAGGTGTCAAAGTCGATTGCCGAACAGATCGGGTTGCACGATGTGCTGAATCTAATCGTCGAAAAGGCGGTTGATCTCTCAAAGGTTGATCGAGCATCAATTTTTCAGGTTGGCGACGACGGTCATCTCCGTCTGGTCGCCAGCTATGGCGGCGATGGCGATGGCGTGCGCGATCTGATCATCCAGACGGTGCGCGATGGCCGTCCGCTGGCGGTGATGAACGCCTATCAGGACGCCCGCTTCCCGCAATTGCCCGACATCGCTCGCCGCGAGCAGTTTCATTCGCTCTTCTGCATGCCGCTGCGCGCGCGCGGGCGCACAATCGGCGGCATTTGTTTGTATCGACGCGAGCCGCACCTGTTTGATTATGAGCAGGTGCGCCTGCTGAACACCTTTGCCGACGAAGCGGCAATTGCAATTGAAAATGCTCGTCTGTATGAAGAGAGTCTGCGCGCGTTGCGCATCAAGTCAGCGCTGTTGCAGGAGATGCATCACCGCGTGCGCAACAATTTGCAGACGATTGCTGCATTGCTGGCAATGCAGTTGCGCCGTCTCGACCCCGCCAGTCCGGGAGCTAAGGCGCTGCGCGAGAGCGCGGCCCGCATCGAGGCGATTGCCGCCATTCACAATCTGCTCTCGCGCGATGATATTGGCGTAACAACAGTGAGCGCCGTGGCGCGTCAGGTGATCGAGAACGTGCAAACCGCGATCGCTGAGACCGATATGCGGGTGACGTTTGCCATTCAGGGTGATGAAGTGCGGATCGGTTCGCGCGATGCCACTGTGCTGGCGCTGGTGATCAACGAGCTGGTTGACAACGCCTTGACCCATGGGCTGGCTGTCGAGGGTGGCCGGATTGAGATCGAAGCGCTGCTCGATCACGGTTATGTCCTGATGGAGGTGCGCGATGATGGCCCGCGTCACCCCCAGCCTGCGACCCCGCGCCAGAGCAGCGGGCTGGGGCTGCAAATCATCGATACCCTGGTGCGCGGTGATCTGGGCGGTGCGTTTCGCCTGACTCGCGATGAAGCTGCCGGCTGGATGCGGGCTCAGGTTCGTTTCCCCCAACGCATGATCGACGAAGAACGAATTGAACTGTAAGGTCATGGAGGCAGCGTGGACACTACCATCTGGGCATGGATCGTCTTCCATGCAGTCGTGTTTCTGGTGCTGGCGCTCGATCTGGGCGTCTTTCACCGCCGTTCCCACACGGTTTCGTTGCGCGAAGCCGGAGTGTGGACGCTGGCCTGGGTGACGCTCTCATTGCTGTTCAACGGTGTGATCTGGCTCTGGCGCGGGCCAGAAGACGCGCTTAACTTTCTCACCGGCTATCTGGTCGAATATTCGCTCAGCGTTGACAACATCTTCGTCTTCGTCTTGCTGTTCAGCTACTTTCGCGTCCCTCCTCAGTACCAGCATCGCGTGCTCTTCTGGGGCATTCTGGGCGCGCTCCTCATGCGCGGCACGATGATCCTGCTCGGCGCAGCGCTGGTGGAACGGTTCGAGTGGATTCTCTATCTATTCGGCGCTTTTTTGCTGGTGACCGGCGCGCGCCTGATCTTTCACGACAGCGATGAACAAGAAATTGATCCGCAACGCAATCTGCTGGTCAGACTGGCGCGCCGACTGTTGCCGATCACGCCAGAGATGCGCGGTGATCGGTTTTTCGTCCGCGAACAGAATCGGTTTAGCGCAACGCCGCTCTTGCTGGTCTTGCTGATCGTCGAGAGCACCGACCTGATCTTTGCCGTCGATTCGATCCCGGCTATTTTCGGCATCACCCACGATCCATTTATCGTGTACACTTCCAACATCTGCGCGATTCTGGGTCTGCGTTCGCTCTACTTCCTGCTGGCAGGGGTGATGCAATCGTTCTACTATTTGCGGTTCGGTCTGGCGATCATCCTCTCGTTCATCGGCGTCAAGATGCTCATCCCGCTGATCTCTGGCTGGTTCCTCGGCGGGCATGGGTTGCACATTCCCTCAACCCTGTCATTAGCGGTGATCATCGTAACCCTGCTGCTATCGGTAATCGCTTCGATTATTCGGTCGCGCCGTCTGGCCGCCGTAACCGAGTCGTGAGAGCGCAAAGGAGCGTTGTATGGCTGATTTTCCCACTGAAGGATCGCCGCCGTTTATCAACCGGATGCTGACGATTGCAGAATGGCGCGACTACGTGGCCAATTACCAGTTTGGCCGCCTGACGCCGTCACGCCTGGTCTTGCACCACACCTATCGTCCTGACGAAACAACCTGGCGCGGCCTGACCACCATGCGCGGCATTCAGCGCTTTTACGCCGGCAAGGGCTGGACGGCTGGCCCGCATATTTTTACCGGCCCCGATGGCATTTGGCTGGCGACACCGATGTCACAAATCGGCATCCATGCCGGCACCGGCAATGGTTCGCTGGCGCAGGGCTGGTATTCAATCGGTCTGGAGATGGTAGGCTATTTCGATCGCGTGCTGCCCTCTGGCAAGGTATGGGAGCACTCGGTGGCAGTGATGGGCGAACTGTCGCGCCGACTTAAGATTCCGCCGCGCCAGCTCATCTCGTTTCATCGCGACTACACCAATCAGAAGAGTTGCCCCGGCTGGGCGGTGACCAAAGAGTGGGTTTGGTCGCAGGTAGAGGCGTACCTCAACAATGCAGCGCCGCCGCCGGCGCCGCCGCCCGGACAGATCGGCACGCCGACGCCCGATGATGAGCAACTGATCGAAGCGCTGCTCGAAGAGGGCTATAAACATAAGACCAATGGTCAGGGTTATAACGCCGATTGGGCGTTTCACCAGTATGCGCTCGAACATCAACTGGGCATGCCGATGGGGCCGAGTGTGCGGCTGAAGGTTGACGGCAAAGAGTACAACTACCAGCCGTTTGCCCGCGACACGCTCTATTGTGAAGTGCCGAACTGGGGTGATGTGAAGACCCTGAGCGATCTGCTCGGCGGCAGCATTCCGCCCAGCGGACTGGGGCGCGCGCTGCTCGAGGCGACATATCAGGCCGGTGGATCGCCGTTCCGGCCCGATTGGGCGTTCCACCAGTATGCTGTTGCCCGCCGACTGGGGCCGCCGGTCGGCAAGAGCGCCCAGATTACGGTTGACGGCAAGCAATACGCTTATCAGGCATTTGCGGTTGACACGCTCTACAATCTGGCGCCGAACTGGAGTGATGTGCGCCAGTTGAGCCAGATCGGCGCAGCCACCGATCCGGCGACGGTGCGGCTGCGCGATGCTTTGTTGACCGAAACCTACAAACAGGCCGGCACGACCTATCGCCCGGATTGGGCCTTCCACCAACTGGCCCGGCAACTGGCTATCGGTGTGCCGCTGGCCGGCAGCTACCAGATGACGCTGGAAAAGACAACTTACGCGCTGCAACCGTTTGCGCTCGATGTGCTCTACAACGTGGTGCCGAAGTGGAGCGAGGTGAAGCGGTTGAGTGAACTGGCGCGCCAGCATGGAATGCCGGTGCTGGGGATGGCAATGACGGTGATGAGCGCGCAGTCGGCGGCGCCTGAGACTGCCGGCGCGCCGCCGATCGGCGCCGGAATCCAGATCACGCAGGTCAGGCCGCAAGCGGTGGCCGCCAGCGACCGCAGCCACGAACCGGTGAGTATGGTGGTCTTGCACGCCATCCCAGGCGCAGCGGCGGATACCATCGCCGCAATGACCAGCTTCAACGCCCGTTTTGCCACTCATTATCTGATCGGGCTTGATGGGATGGTATACCGCCTGGTTGATGAATCCAGAGCCGCCTGGCATGCCGGCTTTGCCACCAGTGGCGGCATACGCTACAACCTTAACCGGATCAGCATCGGTATCGCGCTCGAACGACCGGCGGGCTGGCCCACCGAGCGCGGCCCAGGCGACACCAGCGCGCAGACACAGGCACTGCGCGCGCTGCTGCGCGATCTGAATACGCGCTATCGCCTTGATGCAGACTCGATTGTGCTCTGGTCGAGCCTGGCCGGCAGCGACGATGAGGCGCTGGCCGGATTGCCGTTAGCGATGTTGCGCGAGGCGCTGGCGCGATAAATGCCGCTGCGCCGACCGTTCAGACAAGAGGGGGGATACCGGCGAATGGATGCTGTCCATCCGCTACCACGAGGTGATCAATGCGGCATGATCGAATTGCCTTCCCCTCCGCTGCATTTCTCTGGCTGTGCTGCGCGCTCGGCGGCATACTTGCAATGCTCTGGCCGGTCACGCCTGTACAGGCCACATCTACCGTGGTCGGCAACGGAACACCGGCCAGTTGCACGTATGCGGCATTAGTAAGCGCGATCAACGGCGGCGGTGAGATCACATTTAATTGCGGCCCGCTGCCGCACACCATCATCATCACTACACCGCTATCAATCAGCGCTCCAAGCACCATCATCGACGGTGGGGGACAAATCACCCTGCGTGGCGGCGGGGGACGGATCATTGATCATTTCACGACCGGTCTCATTGGAGCGAGTCGACTTGAACTGCGCAACCTGATCATTGAGGGCGGGCGCGCCAGCGGCGGCGGGAGCGACGCGAGCGCGGTCAATGGCAGCGGCGGCGCGATTCGCAGCTTCTTTGCCGCCGCCAGCCCAACTTTTACCCCAACTCTGGTTATCGATCGCGTCATCTTTCGCGACAACCAGACAACCCTCACCAGCGTTCCGCCTGGGCGCAAGGCGTATGATTACGGCGGCGGCGCGATCTATAGTCGCGGCGGCGCGGTGATCATCAGCAACAGCAGGTTCGAGAACAACCATGCCAGCAACGGCGCCGGCGGCGCCATTCACCTGTTGCAAAGCAGTTTGCAGGTGGAAGATAGCGTCTTCATCGGCAACACTGCCATTGGCGCTCACCCGCAAGACAGCTTTGGCGGCGCGATTTCCGCCGATGGACTGGGCGGAGCCAATCGTCGGCTGCGGGTAGTGCGTTGCCTGTTTCAAGACAACCAGACCTATAACTCCGGCGGCGCGATTCATGTCAACATGTACGAAGACAGCAGCGGCCTGGAGGTGATCGACAGCTCTTTCATCAACAACGCTGTGATCGGCGGCAGTCGCGGTCAGGGCGGCGCGATCGGCGGCGGCGGCACAACCACCGGCCCCGGCACAGGCAATCCCTCCGTGCTGATCAGCGGCAGCCTCTTTCACGCCAACCGCGCTCGTCGCACCCCTGGCGCTGACGGCAATCCTCGCGAAGACGGATCGGGCGGCGCGGTCGCTTTTCCCCAACAGGTCGCGCTGCGGATCATCAATACCACCTTTGTCGCCAACCGGGCCGAGGGCAGCGGCTTCAACGCCAACGGCGGCGCCCTCTACGTCATCAACAACCGCCCAGAGCCTTTCGTCATCGAGAGCAGCACCTTTGCCAGCAATTATGCCGGTTGGGTAGGCGGCGCGATCAGTCATACGGGCAATGGCAGCGTGAGCAATAGTCTGTTTGCCTACAATACCGCAAACAATGGCGGCAACGGCTGGAACATTCAGCAGCATTGCTCACGCGAATTAACCCACGATGGCCGCAGCCTGCAATTTCCCCCTCGCCTGACCGGCGGCAATTTCTGGAATGATGTGACCTGTTTTGCTGGCAAGAGCGCACCTGATCAGACCAGCGATCCTCAGTTTCGCGATCCGTTGCTGCTCGCGCCGGCCAACAACGGCGGGCCAACGATGACGATGGCCTTGCCGGTCAACAGCCCGGCGCGCGATGCCGGCGCAGCCTGCCCCCCGACCGATCAGCGCGGGATTGCCCGCCCCCAGCTCGGCGGCTGTGATCTAGGCGCGTTTGAATTGCAGCTTGCGCTGGTGGCTACGCCTGCGCTGGTGCCCGTTGGTCAAAATCCGTCAGCGCTTACCCTGCATGGGGTTGATTTTACCAGCGCCACGCAGGCCCGTATCAACGGTCAGCCGCGCGCGACCACCCTGATCGATAGCCAGCGCCTGCGCGTCACCCTGACTGCCGCCGACGTGGACAGCGTGGATACGCTCACGATCAGCCTGACCGGGCCGGGAAGCGCGATTGGGAACGCTCAGGTGCGAGTCGTGCCGGAAGTGTTTGACACCTTCGTGCCGCTGGTCAACCGACCATGAATATGGCAGCAAACAGCGAACGGGGCAGAACAGCAGGGGCAACCCGACGGGTCGCTCCTGCTATGATGACCGGCGAGTAAGGATACTTCATGAACGTATGTCGGAGCGGTACTCTCTGCCCCTGCAACTGCTCTCCGAATCACTCCGCCTCATCGTTCTCGCCGTAACGAGGTGTGCGTGGCTGACTGATCCGTGACAGGGCGCCTCCCGTTCGGATCAGCGCGCGAGCGCGCGGCGCTTCCCGCACTCCCGCGCCATCCGCCCGCCGGAGGAGGAGCGCGCGATGCCACCCCGATCCATGGCATTGCGCGGGTGCGTCAGCGCCTGCCGCAATCCCCTGCGTCCGCGGGAGCCATGCCGCAGCGCCCGCTTCTGCTCTCGCCTCTCCCAGCGGGCGAGGGGCCGGGGGTAAGGGCAGGCGGCGAGGGGCCGGGGGTGAGGGCGAGCGAGAGATTGCCGCGCCACGCGTGCTGACAGACAAAGGAATGAGGGATGACCACGCCGCCATCCCGGTCCTCCCACCGTTCGGCGCGCGATCGGTGCTGCCCCAGCAACTGCTCTTCGAATCACTCCGCCTCATCGCGCTCAGCGTGACCGGGTTTGCGTGGCTGCCCGATACGTGACAATCTATCTAAAGTCGGTATAACATGGCGCTAACGCAGCGCTATCTCTCGTCTAACAGCGCCGGTCTACAATACCATCAGCAACACCATCTGCCACGGGAAGTGAGGGACGTATGACATTTTCTACCCCACTGCGCACCAGCGCACAAAGCATCGATCGCGTCTTGCGCGTCGGCCTGCCGGTGCTGCTCGTCTTTGACCGGCGCAACTGCGCGCCCTGTCAGCAACTCGATCCAGCGCTCGAGCGGCTGGCCCAACGGTTTGCCGGCCAGGCGCTCATCGCTCGCGTTGATGCCGATGACAATCCGCAACTCGCCCAGCAGTATCGCATCACCGCATTGCCAGGACTGGTGTTCATCAAAGGCGGCACGCCGGTGGCGCAGAGCGCCGGAGCGGCTGATGAGACAGCGTTACAGGCATGGCTTCAGTATCTCCAGAAAGGTGGCCCGCAGCCGCCATTACCGGCTGGACCGAGCCAACCGCTGCGCGGCAGCAGCGCATCTGCGTCTACGGCCAGACCGGCGCCGCAGCCGTCGCCCGACGGCAAACAGGCGCCTGCCAAACCGGTAACGCTCAGCGATGCCACCTTCGCCCAGACGATCAGCGCCGCCACGCAACCGGTACTGGTTGACTTCTGGGCGCCTTGGTGCGGCCCATGCCGGGCTGTGGCGCCAGCAATTGAACGACTGGCGCAAGAGTTCACCGGTCGCGCCATTGTTGCCAAACTCAACGTAGACGAACATCCGCGCGCGGCGCAACAGTTTGGCATCACCGGGATACCGGCCATCTACATCTTCAAGGGCGGGCGCGTAGTCGAACGACTGGTGGGAGCGCAGCCCTATCAGGTGCTCCAGCAAGCGCTTGCGCGCCACATTGGGTAAATCGTCCGTCGCGCCGCTGCGTGATAGCAGCGCGACGGATCATTCCGCCGGTCTTGATACTACGGAGTCGTGGATGGTTCTGACGGGGCCGGCGGGATCGTCTGGCGACCTGCACCGGGCGCCGGAACCACGAGCGCCTGGCCATCGTTGGTTTGATTGTTGAGCAGAATGGTCAGATTCGTGTTCGGATCAACGAACCAGATATTGCCCTGTGACAGCATCTGCACCAGCAGTTCGCGTTTGCGCAGCTCGAATAACTCCGGATTTTCGCGCCAGTAACGCCCTTCGATAGCGCGCACCTGCGCTTCGCGGTTAGCAGCCTCAAGCGCTGCCGCAGTGATGCCGCGCTCGCGCGTCAGCGCTACCAGCGCCTCTTGTTCGGCCTGGAATAAATTGTTTGCCTGCTGAGCCTCGATCTGCTGACGGCGCTTCTGTTCCGTTTCAATCTGCACTTCAAGATTGGCCTTCTCAGCCAGCAACTGGGCATACGTCTCGCCCACTTTGATATCGAGCACCTTCACCGCTTCGATGGTGATATAGAGCTGATCGACCGGCGCGCGCTGGCCATCACCCGGCGCAGTGGTCAGGAAACGCCGGATGCGCTCGGCAAAAGCGCCACGATCCGAAAGCGCTTCATCAAGGGTGAACTGCGTGCTGGCGCTCTTTAGCGCGTCATTAATGAAGCCGTCGAGGAAATCACTGAGCTGCGCATCACTGACTCCAATCTCAGCATACGCCGCTCGCAACGCAGCTTCGGTGGGGATACGGCGAAAATCGACCTGAATATCGATATCGTAGAGTTGCTTGTCGCTGCTGGCGACATTCTGTGAAATCTGGCGCGACTGACGCCGCACATTGACCAGCTCGATCTCGGTAAACGGGGCAAACGGGCGAAAGATTGGCCCTGGGCCATGCACAGCGACGATGCGCCCCTGCACCAGTTCAATCGCGGCCTGACCTTCATCAACCTGCACGTACTTCATCGTGCTGAGGCCGACCCCCACGATCATCAACACGATCACGACACCGGCCAGTGACGTTAACCTTGCATTCATGACTCGCCTCCATCCTGCTATTCTCTCTCACCCGCCTGCTACGACGCAGATACTGATTGAGGAGATTCATCTGTAGTACGCACTGGCGACGAAGAGGTTGCAGGCGCTTCAGCCAGACCAAGCGTCTCGGCGACGATGTAGAGCGGGCGACCTTTGACTTCATCGTAGATTCGACCAACATACTCGCCAATGATGCCGAGCGAGATCAGTTGCACCGCGCCGAGAAACAACACACTGGCCAGCGTGCTGGCCTGGCCGTAAAAAGCGGGTTCGGCGGCAGTAGGATTAGACAACCGCATCACGAAGACAACCAGCAGAAAGATCATACTGATCGCGGCGACCAGAAATCCCAGATAGGTTGCCAGTTGCAGGGGCAGGTAAGAGAAGCTGGTAATCCCGTCGAGCGCAAAGCGGAGCATCTTGCGCAAGGGATATTTCGTTGTGCCGGCAGCGCGGGCATGGCGCCGGTACGCCACGCCGGTCTGGCGGAACCCGACCCACGCCGACAGGCCGCGCATAAAACGGTGGTGCTCACGGATCCGCTTCAGCGCATCGACCACCTTGCGATCCATCAAGCGAAAATCGCCGGTATCGACCGGAATCTTGACATTGGTGATGCGGGCAATCAGCCGATAGAAGAGCGCCGCCGTCGTCTTCTTAAACCACGTCTCGCCTTCACGCTCTTCGCGCACCCCATAGACCACCTGATACCCTTCCCGCCAGCGTTCGATCAACTGCGGTATCACCTCTGGCGGATCTTGCAGGTCAGAATCGATCACGATCACCGCTTTGCCGACGGCGTAATCAGTGCCGGCAGTAATTGCAATCTGATGGCCAAAATTGCGTGAAAAATTGATCACCTTAATCCGCGGATCACGCTCGTGCAACTCGCGCATAATTTCCGACGACCGATCGCGACAGCCATCATTCACCAGCACCAGCTCGAACGGTTCGCCGAGCGGTTCGAGAGTAGCGATCACTCGCCGACAAAATTCAGCGATCAACTGCTCTTCGTTATAGACAGGCGCCACCACCGAAAAGGTTGGCTGCGAGTGCGACATACATCCTCCATCCCACCCCGACGAGCAACAGATAACAGCTTCTCATCGTGGTGGATGATACCAGATCGATGACGTATCTATTCGGACAGCGGCGACATCTCGGCCCAGTTTGGCCCCGTCTCTAGATTGACGCTGAGCGGGACAACAAGCTGATAGGCACTGCTCATCACCTCGCGCAGCAGATGCGCCGCAGCGATCACCTCACGCTCAGGCGCTTCCACGATCAGCTCATCGTGAACCTGCAAGAGTAATCGGGTTTGCAGGCCGCGTTCCTGCAATGCGCGATAGACATACACCATCGCCATTTTCATAATGTCAGCCGCTGTCCCCTGAATAGGGGCATTGATCGCCTCTCGCTCGGCAGCGGCGCGCCGCGGCCCGCTGGCGCGCAAATCCTCCATACTCCGTCGTCGCCCAAAGAGCGTCTGCACATAGCCGTTCTGGCGGCCAAACGCCAGCGTCTGATCGATATAACGGCGAATACCGGGAAACTGATTAAACAGATTGGTGATCAGTTGTTGGGCCTGACCCCGCTCGATACCCAGTCGCTGCGCCAGCCCAAACGCGCTGATGCCATAGATCACGCCAAACACCACCGTCTTGGCCACGCGGCGCTGGTTTTTATCAACCGCAGATGGCTCGACGCCAAACAGGCGACTGGCAGTGGCGGCGTGAATGTCAAGCCCCTGCTGGAACGCAGCGATCAGGTTTTCGTCTTGACTGATGTGCGCCAGCACGCGCAGCTCAATCTGCGAGTAATCGGCAGCGATGAAACGATGGCCAGGCGCTGCCACAAATGCGCGCCGGATCTCGCGCCCCTCTTCGGTGCGCACAGGAATATTTTGCAGGTTGGGATTATTCGATGAAAGCCGTCCGGTCGCTGCGCCCAACTGGTTATACGAGGTATGAATGCGGCCCGTGCGCGGATTGACCAGTTCGGGCAAGGCATCGATATACGTGCTCTTCAGCTTGGTCAGTTGCCGATAGGCCAGAATATCGGCAGCGATCGGGTAGAGATGGCTCAACTCTTCCAGCACCTCCGCCGTGATCGAAAACCCGCCACTCTTGAGCTTGCTCAGACCGTGAGCGCGTGGATCAATCCCGATGCGCTCGAACAGCACCTCGTTCAACTGCTGGCCCGAATTGATGTTGAACGGCCCGCCGGCCTGCTCATAAATGCGATTGGTCAACTCCTCAATCCGGCGGGCAAAGCGCTGGCCCAGCTCGCGCAGATAGGCATGGTCGAGCGCGATCCCGGCCAGCTCCATCGCAGTCAACACCTCGATCAACGGCAGCTCAACGCCGTAGTAGAGCGCGCGCAACGCCGGCTCGGCTTCCAACTGACGCTGAAGCGTTTCGGTCAGGCGCAATGTGTAGAGAGCATCTGCCGCCGCATAGGGAGCCGCCGTCTCAATCAGCACCTCGGCGAAGCTGATCTGCTTGCTGCCCCGCCCGATCAGATCTTCAATGGTGGTCGGCGGTTCCGGCAATTTCAGCTCGTAAAACGCCAGGTCTTTCAGGCCCTGCCGCTTGCCCAGCATCGCTGCGGCAATCATCGTATCGAACTGCAACCCAGCCACCGTGATCCCGGCGCCGGCCAGCACCTCCAGATCAAACTTGGCGTGATGGGCGAATTTTGGCTGTTGCGGATTGGCGAACAACGGATTGAGCGCCGCCGCTACTGTAGGCAGCGGCAACTGCGCGCCATGCCGATGCCCAACCGGAACATACCACGCTTCGCCGGGGGCAATCGCCAGTGAAATCCCGACCAGATCGCTGGCGACGGGCTGCAAACTGGTGCATTCAGTGTCGAAGGCAAAGGCTGGCGCAGCCCGTAACCGGGCAACCAGCGCAGCCAGCGCTGCTTCATCATCAACAATATTCGGCGGTGACGCGGCTGGCATGGTTGGCAACAGATCATCGCCGGCAAAGAGCGAAAGCTGGGTGGGCGCATCGGTGAGCGACGGCGCGACCGGAAGATCGGCGGGCAACGCCGCCAGCGCAGGCGGCTGGGTCACCGGCGGGAGCTTTTTGATCAGGTTGGAACTCACCCCGAATTCCAGCTCCTGAAATAGCGCCATTACTGCCGTGCGGTCGTAAACGCCGATGCGCGCCGCTTCCAGGTCGAGCTGCACCGGCGCATCGGTGACGATGGTTGCCAGTCGGCGCGAAAACCGCGCCGCATCGGCCTGATCGCGCAACAATGCCTGATAGCGCTTGGGCGCAGCCGCGATATTGTCCAGCAACTGATCGAGCGAACCAAATTGCTTCAGCAGCGCAATCGCCCCTTTCTCGCCAATGCCGCGCACACCGGGGATATTGTCTGAAGCATCACCCTTGAGACCGCGCAGATCGGCCAGTTGATGCGGTTCAAGGCCATCGTAACGCTTGCGCACCTGTTCGACATCGTACAGCGTCACGCTGGTTTTGCCGCCATAGGGATTGGCCAGCGCCACCCGCACGTGATCATTCACCAGTTGCAGCGCATCAGTATCACCGGTTAAGATGATTGTATCCACCCCCTGCTCGGTCGCCTGGCGGGCCAGGGTTCCGATCACATCATCAGCCTCATAGCCTTCAGCGGTATAGATTGGGATCGACAGCGCCTGCGCCAACTGCTTGATCCGCTCGAACTGGAGATAGAACTCTTCCGGCGTCTCGGCGCGCCCAGCCTTGTATTCGGCGTATAGATCATCGCGAAACGTGCGCCCAACATCAAACGCCACCGCAACATAGTCGGGTTGATAGTCATTCAGCGCCGTCAACAAGATTTGCGCAAAACCAAACACCGCGTAGGTCGGTTCGCCCCGTGACGAACGCAGCGAGCTGTCGCGCAAGGCGAAAAAGGCGCGATACGCCAGCGCGTGACCATCAACCAACACCAGACAGGGACGAGCCATACCTTCGCCTCCATTCGCACAGATTTGCGAGTGGATTATACCACGCCGCATCCTTTCACGGAAAATCTTTGCCGTCGGCAACCAGAGGACGATGCGTATCCGCCAGCGCGCGCTTGGGAGACGATCGCGCCACAGAAGCGCGAAGTCCATAGAGGTTGCGCGGCTCGCGGGAGGATAGTGGCAGGAAGAACGAAAAGGAATATCACTGCGCGATAGCGAGCGCAGCGAGTCTTAATCATGCCCGCAGCAATCAATTTGACACTCAGGCGGAGCTGTGCTATACTTCGTCGCGTTGTGAGGGCGTATAGCTCAGCAGGTTAGAGCGCGATCCTGATAAGATCGAGGTCGGTGGTTCGAGTCCACCTACGCCCACCAACCGTGAGAGAGTAGAGAATGCATGTTCCATTCTCTATTCTCTCTTGTTTTGGGGCGATAGCTCAGTTGGTAGAGCATCTGCTTTGCACGCAGAAGGTCAGGGGTTCGAATCTCCTTCGCTCCACCAATCTTCTCGTGTTTCCCCCTATGAACTTCCCTGTGAGTGCAGCGCGGTTCGCTGCGCTGCTGTCATGCTATGGCGCGCCGGCGCCCGTAGCGCGGGTATCAGGTCTCGCAGCCGCATATTTCCCTCACCCAGCGGGTGAGGGTTGCGCCACAAAGACGCAAAGGGTTCGCTGGTGGATGGCATTGCGCGGGCGCTGACGCGCCCGCAGCAATCCCCTACGTGAGCGGGAGTCGTGCCGCATCGCCATTGCCTGCGAGGGAGGCTGGCGAGTGCTGCGCTGTCCCCGATCCCTAGGCGGGTGCGCAACGAAAAGCGACATCCTTCCGTTTCGCCCAAAATATCGAAGCCTACAATCAGAAAGCGCAACTCAACGCAGGTCAAAAAGAAAGCCCGTCACATCGCGCGCGACGAAGCCGTATCCGAAGGCGACGAAGAAGCTCCGGCAACCTTCAAGTCCCTGGAAATCAGCGAAGAAGGGATGGAACTCATCGAACTCATCGCCCTAGACTGCGCCGCCGCCGAGGGTGTCTGGCACAGCGACGCGGAAATCAAGATAGACAAAAAAGGCCACGTCATCCGCGACGGCGTTACAACCAACGACTTCTGGAACGGCGCGATCACCGCGCCCAAAAACCCCTGCGCCTGAACATCCGCACCATTGCCGGGGATGCGACCGTGATCGATCGGTGGCGCGAATCGGATACGCCAGCGCTGGATACTGCGTCTGGACAGCAAGAGAGGCGTCAAGCATGAGCGACGGTCGCTCAAGGTTCGAGGAAGACGCTTTGACGAAATAGCGTCAAAGCGGCGACACCTACCGGCAAACCTTCGCGCCTTCGCGCCTTCCGCCTTGGTGTCGCAACGCTTCCCTCCTCACCCCCGACCCCTCTCCCAACGGGCATGCCGTTACCCAACACATTCAGCCCGAATCGAGGCGGCTGGGATCGAGGGCAGCGGAAGGAGCCTGACGCATCATGCGATACCTCTCGGCAATGTCGAGCAGGCGCTGAACGCCTTGCCACGGCGCCGCACTCCCGGGTTCGCCATCGCCCCGACGTCCCTGGAACCCCGCCTACGTGGGTAATCCAGCGCACCGCCTGACGCAGCGATGGCGGGTTGGTCGGCGCGATGGCTTCCGATGAATCCGACCGGGCAGACCTTGCCATGCCGCGTCGTCCAACAGCGCCGCGCGCGGCACGTCCGGCGCCGCTTGTGCCGCCATCGTGGCATCCACGACCACCCGCCAGGCGATCACGCTGGAGCAGGTCACGCGCCTGTCGTGGCGCGTGACCGTTCTCAACTGTCGCCGGACGATATGACCGCCATGCTTGCGCGCGTTCGGCCATTCCGCGATTCCCCA
>FWPV01003552.1_pt1 | contig 35036 bp, 35 predicted proteins | sample 2228371 | NCBI WGS metagenome assembly FWPV01 (sample SAMEA103939776, study PRJEB20133) | metagenome | reverse complement strand
AATCCGCGAAGTAAGCCTCCAGCAGGTTATCCATAGCGCGCTTTCATCCCCTTTGGATGGTTCAGGCGTCAGCTGTCGCGGCCCGGTAAGCCGCGATCAGGCGATCCATACGGGCGTTGACCGTCTCATCCACGCGCATGCGGGCGGGATCGGCCTGGAACCAGGCCAGAGTCTCCCGCACGCCCAGATGGAACGGGATCGTGGCGACGTACTCCGGGACCAGACGTTTGACTTTGGTATTGTCAAAGATCACGCTGTGGGCTTTGTCGCCCAGCAGGCCGGCCCCGATTTCCGGTTCCAGGCGGGCGATGAACTCCGACGGCATGTGGACGATCTTCGGTTCCACCCCCAGGGCTTCCGCCAGCGTGGTGTAAATCTGGTTCCAGGTCAGGACCTGATCGGAAGTGATGTGAAACGCCTGGCCGATGGCCTGTGGGTGGCCCAGCAGCGGCACGAAGGCCCTGGCGAAGTCCCGCGAGTGGGTGACCACCCATAGCGATGTACCGTCACCATGCACGATGATCGGCGCGCCGCGCAGTAACCGGTCGGGCAGGGTGTACGTATCCCAGCCGCCGATGGCGATCGGGAAGTTGGAGTCGTAAGTATGGGAAGGGCGCACGATGGTGATGGGGAAGCCTTCCTCCCGGTAGGCGCACATCAGGCGCTCCTCACAGGCGATCTTGTCCCGGGAGTACTGCCAGAACGGGTTATAGAGCGGTGTGGACTCGGTGATGATCGGGCTGGTGGGTGGCTTCTGGTAGGCCGAAGCCGAGCTGATGAACACGTACTGCCCGACCCGGCCCCGGAACAGGCTCAGATCGCGCTCGATGTCTGGCACCGTGAAGGCGATCCAATCCACGACTGCATCGAAGCGGTGGCCTTCCAGGACACGGGCAACTTCCGCCGGGCGGGTGATATCGGCGGTCAGGGTGGTGACACCGGGCAGACTGACTCCACGCTGGCCGCGATTGAGGTGGTAGAGATCGATGCCGCGCTCCACCGCCAGGCGGCTGACCGCCGTGCTGATCTTGCCCGTGCCGCCGATAAACAGGACTTTCATAGGCTTCCCTCCTCCGGAAGTGATCGCCAGATCGCGGTGATGCGATGACCTGCGCTCTGTTGTGGGCGCAAGATGCCGCGCCCCTGCCTGGCCTCCTGTACTACTCCCCGGCCCGCGCCAGGCCCGCCTTGAGATTCTCGATCTGCGGCACCGGCGTCGGATCGACCCCGTTGAGCATGGCCAGGTAGAAACTCACATAGTCGCCGAACTGGGTGGCGCTGAGCATCTGGGCCAGGCGGCTCTGGCCCCGCGCCTGGTAGGTATCCGTGTTGATGCCCTGCTGGAGGAACAAACGATAGGTCAGGTCATGGCGCAGGGCCACACGGGGATGATCGTAGCTGGAGCGCAGTAGCATGCAGAAGAGTTGTTCCAGCCCGCGCTCCGGCATCTCTGTACCGGCCACACCGTTGTGATTCTGCTCCGGCAGTTCGTCGAACTCGGCCCAGTTCTTGGCGTTCTCGTTGAGCTGGCCCTTCCAGCGGCGGGCGACAGGAGCCATGATTCCGCCCCCCATGATCAGGCCGATCCGCCCGCAGAACTGCCCGGCATAGCGCTTGGGGCCATTATGCTCGGCGGGTACCTCCGGGCCAAAGGCAGCCCGTTCCTGGCGCAGGAGGGCGACTGCTTCGGCCACATCGGCGGCCAGCCCGGCGGCCAGCCCCAGCCGATCCGCCAGCCCGATCAGCAGCCCCAGGCTCCAGCCCAGGGCAGCCCGCGGCTGGCTACGATAGGTGAACTGCCACAACGGGACGCCATCCGCTGCGGCGCGGGCGGCCAGCGTCCCCCCCGTGGTGATCGCCAGCCGCTTTACGCCCCGCCGTCCGGCCTCCTCGTAAGCGGCCAGTGTCTCTTCCGTATTGCCGCTGTTGCTGCTGGCGATCAGCAGCACGTCGCTGCCGGCAACATAGGCCGGGAGGTCGTAGCCCCGGACGACCAGGATCGGCACCGGGCTGGCATGAGCGACCAGCGCGGCCAGGTAATCGCCGCCGATGGCGCTGCCGCCCATGCCGCTGAGGACGATCAGCCGGGTGTGGAGGTACTCTTCCGGCAGGGGCAGGGTGTGAGCCAGCGCCCAGGCGTTTTCCACCTGGTCGGGCAGGGCGTGGATGTGGCTGAGCATGGCCTGCGGATCGAGCGCAGCGAAGCGCTCAGGGGTATCCAGAAGCATCGGGTTTTCTCCCCTCACATAACAGGATGATGCACTGGCCGGATTCTAGCGCGAAGCGCGCCGCGCTGCCTGCGCCGTCTGCCTGACAAAGAAAGGCCGCCCGGCAAGGGGCGGCCATAACCAGCATCGTGCTGGCACAGTATGGCTACTTCTCTAATCTAAAAAGCCGCAGGGGACGCCGTCGCACAGATCTTCGCACCACCACAGACCGCCTTCCCACTCGCAGAGTTGGTCACAGTAGGTGGTGCCCCGTTCCTCAGTGTAAGGGTTAATGTATTCGCAGAGTGGTTCCTTTTCCTCCGGGCCGGGCACGCCGCAGGTATCTTTCTCCCAGCTTAGCCGCTCGCCGGTCAGCAGGGAGAAGACCTCCACCTCGGCGCTGTCACGCGGGCAATCCCACCAGCGGGCCGTCCATAGCTCGTTCCCGTTGATCACGTTCACCTGAATTTGCCATGTCCGGAGGATGTAGACGCTGATCCTGCCATCCAGCGTGCCGCCAACTTTGGTGTAGGTCTGCGGACGGCTGATGTCCAGGTTGTCGTAGGGCACGGTTAGCACCAGGTCAACACCCCCGGAGCTGACTCCGTAGATATCAATCCCGGTCTCACCGCAATACAGCACAACCGGCGCGGCCTCGTCGCAATTCAGGCGGCCATCCGGCCCCTGCCCGACGGCCACCTGTCCGCCCCCGAACAGAGATACACCGATCAGCGCCGCAACCAGCGCCGCCAGCATGGGTAGGGTTCTTCTGCGGATCAGCATGATCTTCCAGTCTCCCTTCCGACTCAGTACAGATGAGTTTAGCCAGCCGCATCTATGCCAACGCTGGCGTTCGTTATCGGTCATTTTCACTATAGTCGCATTTCGGCTTTCCATGCCAGCGGATCCCGCCTGGCCCGGCTATAATTTAGGGGGAATTTATAACTGACGGGAGGATGTCCCTATGGTTGATCTCTTCCGGGAGCCGCTGGAACTGACGCCACAGACTCGCGCTACCCTGCCGGGCCAGTTCGTAACCCTGCCGGACGGCGTGACGCACTACGAATTGACCGGCCCGGAAGACGGCCAGGTCGTCGTCCTCATTCACGGTTTTTCCACGCCGATGTTCCTGTGGGATCCGACCGTTCCCGCGCTGACGGCGGCGGGGCTGCGCGTGCTACGCTACGACCTGTTCGGGCGCGGCTATTCCGATCGACCTCCCGTGACCTACAACGCCGATCTGTTCGACCGTCAGCTCCTCCACCTGCTTGACGCGCTGGGGTTGAGCGCTCCGGTCGACCTGCTGGGCCTGTCGATGGGCGGCCTGATCGCCATCAATTTCGCTGACCGCCATCCGGAGCGCGTCCGGCGGCTAGCGCTGGAAGATCCGGCGGGTTTCTCCATGAGTGTGACGCTGCGCGCGCTGGCGCTCTTCCTGCCGGTGCTGGGCGATGTGCTGATGGCCCTGGCCGGCAACTGGCTGATGGTTGGTGGGCTGCCACGTGATTTCTACCGGCCAGAGCGCTACCCGGAGTACTACGAGAAGTACAAAGCGCAGCTCCCTTACAGAGGCTTCAAACGGGCCATCCTCTCCACCATGCGTAATATGTCTCTCGCTGGCATGGCCGAGACCTATGCCCGTGTTGGCCACCAGGGCCGCCGGACCCTGCTGATCTGGGGCCGTCAGGATGTCACCGTGCCGTTCGTCGCCAGCGAGCAGGTACGGGCAGCCATCCCCCAGATTGAGTTCCATGCCATCGACGAAGCCGGGCACATCCCACACTATGAGCGCCCGGAGATCGTCAACCCGATCCTGGTTGCGTTTTTCGGTGGATGACGGCGGGCGGATTGCCGCGGGGCAGCGTTGCGCTCCGGCAGTGCCGGGCGTTCATAACAAAGGGGGAGCTGATGAGCCTGCTGGAGAATGTCGAAGGCGTATTGCGTATCGCGGTCACACTGGTTCTGTCGCCGCTGCTGCGCGGGGGCTATAACCGCTGGGGGGCAACCGACGAGGAGGTTGCCCGCGCTCTGCCGGGCGACGATCTGGTTGCCGCCCCCAGGATGGGCTACACACGGGCGATCACGATCCGCGCTCCGGCGGTGGATATCTGGCCCTGGCTGGCCCAGATCGGCCAGGGGCGCGGCGGCTTCTACAGCTATGACGGCCTGGAGAACCTGGCTGGTTGCGATATCCACAGTGCTGATCGTATCCTCCCGGAGCATCAGCGTGTCAACCCCGGCGATCTGATCCGGCTGGGGCCAGAAGGCTACCCCTGCCAGCAGGTGGTACGCGCCGATCCGCCCCATACGCTGCTGCTGCTGGGCGCCGACCCGAAAACCGGGCAGGCTCCGGACTACACCGCTCCGCGCTCAGAGTCCGATACGGTGGCATCCTGGCTCTTTTATCTGGATGAGCGATCGGACGGCACCACGCGCCTGATCGTCCGCCAGCGTCTGGATTATGGCCGCAAGCTGGCCCTGCTCTGGCGGATGGTGGAGCCGGTGAACTTCGTAATGGAACGCAGGATGCTGCTGGGCATCAAGCAGCGTGTCGAGGCTGGCCGGCAGGCAGCGCAGGCTACTGCCTGAATCCGTAGATCGAAGGAGAACCTATGCCCACCGCCCATGAATACGCCCGCGCCAACGCGCCCCGCTTTGAGGCGGAACTGGTCGATCTGTTGCGCATTCCCAGTGTCAGTACGATGCGGGAGCATGCTGTCGATGTGGAGCACGCTGCTGAATGGGTGGCCGCCGCTATGAAGGCCAGCGGCCTGCAGATAGCCCGCATCCTCCGCCAGGAGGGCAGCCTGCCGCTGGTCTACGGGGAGTGGATGGGGGCCGGGCCGGACGCACCGACCCTCCTGGTCTACTGCCACTTTGATGTGCAACCCGCCGCACCGGAAGACGGCTGGGAGACCGATCCTTTCACTCCCGTCGAGCGGGAAGGACGGCTCTATGCCCGCGGTGCACTGGATAGCAAATGCCATGTGGTCGCCTGGCTCAAGGCTCTGGAATGCCTGCTGGCAGCCGATGCGCCGTGCCCGGTCAACTTCAAACTGCTCTTTGAGGGCGAGGAGGAATCCAGTTCGGGGCATATCACCGGCTATGTGACGGCTCATCCGGATCGGTTACGCGCTGACGTCGTTGTCATCTCGGATGGCTCCTTCCCTGACGAACGACAACCGGTGCTGAACTACGGCCTGCGCGGGATCGTGGAGATGGAGTTGACCGTCAGCGGGCCGCGCCGCGATGTGCACAGCGGTCACTACGGTGGCACCCTCCACAACCCGATTCAGGCCCTGGCGGAGATCCTGGCCGCGCTGCATGACTCCGAGGGACGGGTGGCCGTCCCCGGCTTCTACGACGACGTCCGCCCGCTGGATGAAGAAGAGCGCACCCTCCTGGCCCGCGGCGCAGACCTGATTGCGGCGGAATGGGCGGCGGTGGCTGATGCGCCGCAACCCTGGGGCGACCCGGATTACCATCTGCATGAGCGGATCGGGGCGCGGCCCACGCTGGAGATCAACGGCATCAGCGGCGGCTTCACCGGCGAGGGCTTCAAGACCGTTATCCCGGCCAGGGCTTCCGCCAAGTTGAGCTGTCGCCTGGTTCCCGATCAGGACCCGGCCCGCATCTACATCCTGTTGCGCGATCACATCGCCGCCATCACCCCGCCTACGGTGCAGTCCAGCCTGCGGCTGGCGGGCGCGGGCGCGCCGGGCATCGTGCTCCCCCGCGATACACCGCCCATGCGCGCCGCCATCCAGGCCTATGAATATGCCTGGGGGGTGACGCCGATCTTCAACCGCGAGGGCGGCAGCGTGCCTATTGCGGTTGCCTTCCGCCAGGCGCTGGATGTCCCGCTGGTGCTGATGCCCTTTGGGTACAAGGGCGGGGGCGCCCATGGCCCCAACGAATACGTGCCGTTGCACATGTTCCATCGCGGCATCGCAACCGCCATCCAGTTCGCCTATGAATACGCCGGGTTGACCGGCCTGAGTCGTATTTACGAGGGGCGCTAGGGCGAAACTCACTCCCCGGCGGGCAATTTTTAAGGTTTTCGTGCTGGACAAATTAGAACATTCGTGCTACTCTGGGAATAGAACATGCGTTCACGGATGACCCACAAGGAGTAGCACGGATGGCCGCCATTGATCTCTCCCAATCTCACTGGCTGGTAGCCGCACGGCGCTGGCTGGAGCGGCTGTTCCCGCTCGCCGGACGCGCGCCGGTGACGCCCGCTGTACCGCCTGCAGCGGAGACAGGCCTGGCGCTCGGTGTGGGTCGCCGTTTCCCCATTGCGCCTGAGCGCGCCCCCCTGTTTTACCGCGCCGCGGACGAGTCCTGCTGACCTGTCCGGCGTGGCCTCCATCGTGGCGGGCGGGCCAGCCCGGCTGGTGGTTTACCGGTATGCTGGGTTCCGCCGGGCTGGCCCGCCCCCCTGGGTACCAGCGTCTCTGCTATTCCTGCCTGACCTCCCAGACCTGGGCGCCGTCGAAATCCGCCACCAGCGCCAGGTAAGGCGCGTCTGCCACGGTCGAGCGCGCCGCCAGTTCCCAGGCGAAAGGCTCCCGCCAGCGCCACATGCGCTCAAAGGACGCCGGGTTGCCTACCACCTGCGGGACCAGCACGTAGCGCACCCCCGCCTGCCGCAGTCGCGCCGCCCAGACCGGATCCGCCGGATCTTCCCAGAAGCCGTGGAATGCCGCCTGCTCAGCCTCTGCAGCTTCGGTATGGCGGAAGAACGGCTGCATCCGGAAGAACACGGTATCCCGCTCGCTGATGATCGGTGCCCAGTCGCCTTCCTGCGGGCCGGGGAAGTTCAGGATGCGTGTCTCCGGCGGGGTGTTGTCCCGTAGCCAGGCCATCGCCTGCACGTCCGCGTGGGAGGCGAACGCGCCAAAGAAGCCGATACGACCCTTGCTGAGGTCGCGCAGCGGTTCCGCGAAGGCGACGCTCAAGGTGATTACCACCGCCGCCAGCGCCAGCGCCGGCCAGGCCAGGCGGCTCAGGGCGTGCTGGACGCGCGCCCAGCCGATCCGTCGCAGTAGCCAGAGCACCGCTGACGCGCTCAGGTAAGCGTAGGGGATGATCGGCCCGTGCCAGGCGATGCTGAACGGGTAATCGTACTTGAGCAGCGGGTCAAGCAGGCCAAACGTGATACGCTCCAGCAGGCCGACTGTGCTGAAATCGATGACCAGCAGTAACCAGCCCAGCATCAGCAGGTCAAGCGGGGCGCGTCGCCGGACGGCGATCACCGCCCCGCCCAGCACCAGGGGGATGACCAGCCCGCCGTGCATCAAGACCAGCACTCGCCAGTGGCCGGGGTCGATTGTGAAGGGGGAAGCGATGCCGCTGCCCAGCAGCGGCGCGATCCGGCCCAGCCAGGGCAGGATGCCGATCAGGGCCAGCAGCGGGACAACAGCGGCAATAACCAGCCAACGCCGCAGCGACGGGCGTGGCCGGGCCAGCCAGATCGTGCCCAGCCAGGGGACATAGCCCAGCGCCAGGATGATCGTCGTGTCGGGATGGGTCAGCGGCACGGCGGCCAGCGTCACCGCGGCGGCCAGCGCGTCTACCCGCTGCCCGCCGCGCAGATAGCGGGTGACGAAGAGCAGGAAGGCCAGGGCGAAGACCAGGGCCATGATCGTGGTGTAGTGCGAGTCCATGTAGGCGGTGAACAGCCCCGTCCCCAGCAGGCCCATCAGCGCCATGACCGCCCCGCTGTGGCGGGCGGGGCGTTGCCGGGCAGCGGTGTCCGCATCCAGGACATCCTCAATCTCGTTGCCAAAGTCCCACAGCAGCCAGATCAGCAGCAGGCATAGCACCGCCGCCGCCGCAAATTGAACGGCATGCAGGCCGATGCCTAACCGCTGGCTGAGATACGCCGCCAGCGCCGGGAATCCTGGCGAGTACAGGTATTCGATCTCCGGGTGGAAGGGAGCCAGGGTGGTCAGGGAGCCGCTTTCGCGCAGCATCAGAGCCAGGTAGCCGAAGCCCTGAGCATCCGTATCCAGCGGGACGGGCAGCACCAGCAGCGGCACGGCAAAGAGGGCCAGCGCCAGGGCAAAAAGGGCCAGTTCCCGTACCCCCGGCCAGCCCAGGTCGGCATCCCGTAACCCGGCAGCTTCGCCGCGGGACGTTCCACGGGCCAGCGTGCCGGCCAGGAAGATGCCGACCAGCAGGGCGAACCACAGGTAGTCGATCGTCAGCGTATCCCAGCCGAAGAGCGCCGCCAGAAAGAGCGCCCCGGCGATCACGATCGCCAGGGCCAGCACCGCCGCCAGTCCGATGCGCGGGGCCGTCTGCTGGCGGATGGATGCCCCCAACACCGGAAGCGCCGGGGCCAGCATCACCCCCGCGCCCAGCGTTACCGCCCCAAAAATGAAGATGATGACCAGTCCGTGGAATGCCATGGGCGGGGATTGTAGCCATCCCGGCGGCTGGCGGCAAGCGCGTTTGGGACTACGATAGGGGGAGTGCATCTACTCGCGGGGGGATGGGGATGAACAGAACGAAGTGGTTCTTATGTTGTGGTCTTCTTGCCGCTTTGCTGCTGGCAGCGTGCGACAATACGCTACCAGAGGCGCTGGTCGTCACTCTGACGGCTGAACCAGGCCTTGTAGAGCGAATCAATCAGCAGACACGATCGGTGTGGGTTGATAGTATCCCGATCGTGCTGGATAACACCGGCAATACTGTGCCGGTGACCACCGAGATCGAACGCGAACGGGCGACCACGACCACCGTCCATATCACGGCCAGCGCGGAGCTGGGGGCAGAGATTACGGAGATGATCAAAGCCGGGATCGCGCTGGAGTTCGGAATCAAACAGGAGGAGATGATCGCCAGCCGCCAGGTGTTCACCCTCTCCGCAGCGGCCAACACCCGTGTGGTGTATGTCATTGACTGGTACGAAACATGGCAGGTGGGCGATGTGCGCGCCAGCGGTCTTGAGGGTGACTTGCACTATGAAGTGCGCACGGGTATCCGCGCCGATCTCCGCCTGGCCAGACCGGAGGAAATCCCCACCATCGAGCAGATCACCGTCGAGCTTCCTGAGGGCCACACGCTGTACGATGACTTTTCCAGTCCGGCCAGCTTCACCAGCTGGTGGGGCGTCAATGATCGGGACGAGCTGTGTGATTTTGCCCCAGAGGAGGGCTTCTTGCGCTTCCGTTGCCAGAACACTGCTGCCGAAGATCGCGGGGCAGCGCTGCACCCGTACATCGCCGGTGACCATCCGCTGGGTGTGGCGGTGGCCATCCGGGTCACCCGGACTGGCGGACCCATGCAACTGAGCACCAACTGGTACCGCACGACGCCGGACGATATTGAGCGAGCCTACCAGTTGTGGTTGCAGCCGGGCGTAGTGGAAGCCGTGGAGTGCTATCCCCGCGAAAACTGGCGCTGCCATACGCTGTATCATAGCGTGGTGGAGCCGGATGTTGCCCACGTGCTGCAGATCGAGTATCGCCCTGACGGTCCTGAGTTCCGCGTGGATGGTCAGCGCCTGGCCCTGACGACTCTGCCGGACTGGTCCACCGACTTCGTGATGCGCGACTGGAACTTCCCGTTCTGGCTGTGGCCGCAGCATGACATTATTGGCGAGCTGGACTGGGTCAGTTGCCGCACAGGCGAATAACGGCGCTGTCCGCTGCACGCCCTGGCTCGCCGCCGTGTGTTATACTGGCGGCGAGCGCGTCTTTTGCCGTCGGTGTGCCCTGCCACACCCCCTTCAGGAGTCTGGCATGTCTCTGATGTCGCTTTTCCGGCCCCTTACTCCGCGCGAGATGATCCGCTGGACGGTGCGCGTGTATGGCCGGTACTTCCCGCAGTGGATAATGCTGGGTCTGCTGGCCGTCATGCCGCTGGTGCTGATCAACCTGGCCCTGGCGGTGATCCTGCCCCAGCCATCGTTTGACCCGGATCTGCTGGCGCAGCTGATGGGGCCACTGGAGAGCGGACGGATACCCGCCAATCCGGCGCTGGCGCAGGCGGCTCTGGATGACCTGCTGCGGAACAGCATATTGATGCTGCAACAGGTAGCCCTGCAGCTCTTCATCCAGATCGTGGTATCGGGGGTGATCGCGGGGGGCATCGGCGCAGTGATGGCTTCGGCAGCCTACCAGGGAGGCGTCGTGTCACTGGCCGCTGCCCTGCGAACGATCGGCCCCCGTCTGCGCGCCCTGCTGGGGGGGCACCTGCTGGCCGGGCTGGTGCTGATCGCCCTGCTGGTGGGGAGCATCGTGGGGGCGATGTTCTGTATTGGCATCCTGGGGCTGGGGATAACCATCTATATCTACCTGGCCTGGGTGCCGCTACTGGCGCCGGTCCTGGCCCTGGAAGAGGGGACGCTCAGCGGGCGGCTGCGTCGCGCCTGGAGTTTTGGCAAACAGCGCGTCTGGTTGATCTTCGCCATGATGCTGGCCCTCTATGCGCTACGCTTCCTCCTGAGTGTGCCGCTGGATTTCCTGGCGATGCTTGTGGCGCCGCAGTCGCTGGCGCTGGCCCAGGTCGTGGCGGTGATTGTGGAGGTGCTGGTGTTGCCGCCGGGGGTGATCTACTTCACCGTGCTTTACCAGGACTTACGCGGACGGTATGAGCAACTGGCCCTGGAACCGGATATAGCGGAACGGCCCGCGGCTGAGCCGATCCTGTCCGCTGCCGACCTGCCCGGTCTATTCGGCGTATCGATGACGGCGCTGGCGCTGCTGTTCGCCCTCTACCTGTTCCTGATGCTGCGTGCCGCGCCACTGATTGCCCCGTGAGGCGGCGATGAAGCGACAGGAACGAGGCACGACGTTGATCTTCGCGGTGATCTTGCTGCTGTTTGCGGCAGGATTGCGCCTGACCGGGTTGAACTTCGGACAGCCGGATCCGGCGTACTTCCCATCCTATGCACCCCGACAGATGGTTCACCCGCAGATTCACATCCATCCGGATGAATACGAGTTTGTCGCTATCCCGCTGGAGATGGTGGTGCGGGATCAACTGGACCTCGACTACGAGTACCCCAGCTTCACTGCCCTGAGTGCCTACCTGACCTATCGCCTGACGGACAGCTCCGCCGGTATCACGCCGATCTACCGAGGGGGCGTCGGTAGCCGGTCGTATGCGCCGTTCCCACTGTACGTGATGGTGCGCGTTTATTCGGCGTTGGCCGGCGTGTTCACCGTTGCCGGGGAGTTGTGCGACTCATCCACTCACCTACGGAATTTCGCATACCTTCAACTTTATCCACTCTCAGAAACATGGGAAGTTGCCTTGGATCATCCCATTCTGTGAAGGCAGGGGTATTATGTTGGATGAACATCGGGATGCTATTCTCACCAGACTATCCCCCAGTGGATATCTGATTATTGGTCTAGCCTTCCAAGCGCTGTTGCTCCCATCGCTATGGGGACACCAGAGTGATAATCCCATAATTCTAGGGCGTTATAGTGTACACTACAGCCTCATTCTGCTATCGAGCTTGATAATCACATTTGGGTGGACGGTGCTGATAATCATATGGGAGCGTGTGATTAACTTTCTGAATGGGCTATCTCTTGATATTGTAGTTATAAGTATTATCAGTAGTGGGGTATTGTTGTTTATCTTATGGCATACATCAATTGCGGAACAATTTCTGGTATATCTTTCGTACAATTGGTGGGCGTTCACGGTAGTTCTAGCTTTTGCTCAGCCTGATCGCACGATCCGTTTTGCCCACTGGATGTGGCTGCTTCTCGCAGTTGGATTATTGTTATTACCATCACTGGCGATCACCAGTGCAACAAAGCTCAAGTTTTCACCGGATGAGGGTCATTGGGCTGACATGGCAACCACATATTGGCTTCAGGGGGGAGTCTATGCCCGAACTTGGTACATGACACCATACAAAATAGGGCCTGGTCTAGGATGGAGCGTTCCAGCTTACGGCTGGCTTCTCGAGCACTTAGGTTACAGGCTTTATATTGGGCGGCTATGGAATTTTAGTATGTACGTGATTGCTTTCACCGGGGTATGGCTCGTTAGCAATCACCTTTATGGACGTCATGCAGCCGCAATCAGTACAACCGCTGCAATTCTTGGACGGATTGTTTTTGCCTATGATTACAGACCCGATCATCAACTGACTGCAGCTGGAATCATCCTTGTTTTCATCACGCTTAAAGCACAAGATACAGAAAAGCGGCATGTTGCATTGGCTTTGCATGGATTATGCGGGCTACTGGCGACACTCTCGATGCAGTTGCATGCGGCAGGAATTGTTTTTGCAGTTGGACTGAGTCTACTCTACCTGCTGGATGTCATCACAATCTGGCGTCGTGCACACCGGACTCACACCTGGTCTCAGGAGTTGTTATTGCCTATCTTCGCATTTGCTGCGGGTGCTTTAGTAGGTACGATCATCTACTTTGTTTGTAACATCTGGTCGATCGGCGGACTAGATGTGTATCTGGGCAATCTGGTTAGCAGTCGCTGGAGCTGGGACAGGCCTATCATCAGGCAGTTTCTGCAATGGCCATTTCTGGAGCGTCCGATAGTATGGGGTGGATTGCTCTACCTGTTATGGCGCAGACGCGCCTCTGATCGTCGTTATTTGACCATCCTGGCATGTATCCTTATTGGAGCATTTCTGTTGGATACCCAAGGTTATCCGAGTATCTACAGCGTGCTGCTCATGGTTCCAGCAGGCACACTGGTCATTGATGGGTTTAGCAGCCCAGGCATCTTGCGTGGTAAGAATCTACGTGCTGCATTGATTGGCACAGCGCTGGTAGTGGTGCTGTTTGCGCAGAGTTCCGGGATGTTTGTGGAATGGGGCAATGTTATCCGCTGGGTAACTGGCGGTGGCCGAGAGCCGTACTTTTATGAAGAACTTGCCAAACCGCTCGAATCTTATCTTAGCCAAGACGATGTCATTCTCGGCCCAGTGAGTATGGTATGGGCATTTCCGCATTATCAGTTAGTGACCTCTGGGGCGGAATATGCCGCTCAGCAGCGTTTTCGGGTTAGCAGTCGTGAAGCAGTCTGGGAAGCCATTCAGCCCAGCGTGGTCGTTTATGTACATAACGAGATGGAGATAACACCTGCTATCCAACAGTATATGGATTCCCGTGCATTTGAGCGCTGCCACACACTGAATGTGATGGGGCGAACTATTGAGATTTACCGGCAGGACTGCCAAGATGCCGCTAATCAGTAAGACCGCTCTCAATCTTACTGCCAGCCGCCGTTGAGGAGCATTGCCCGTGTACATCGCCTGTCCCAGATGTGACTGGCGTCCGCCGCCGAACGCCCGCTGGGCCTGCACCTGCGGGCATCACTGGCATACCTTCGCCACACACGGCGTTTGCCCCGCCTGCGGCAAAGTCTGGAAGGTGACGCAGTGCCACGCCTGTCAGGCCTGGTCCGACCACGAAGAGTGGTACCATGACGACGACGGGCTGACGGTTGAGGAATATCTCCGCCGCTTCACCCCGGCTGAGGAACCTCAGGAGGCTTCACTCGCGGAGATAGCGCCTGCCACCGGGCAGGGCTGCGCCCTGGTTTACCCTCAGGGTGGCCCTTCCTGCAGGCGGAGTTGCATCAGCGGGCGCTGCTCGGCGTGGCCGCGCCGGTCATCAACCATCACATAACCCTGATCGCGCTCGGTGAAGGTGTAGAACTGCTGCAGGCCGGGAGCCAGTTCCGTCTCGATGGCTTCCCGGATCGCGGCACACGCCCCCCGCGGGGCCAGCAGGACGTAGGTTGCCTCGCCGGAATAGCCGACGAAAGCCTCGTCGCCAGCGAGACGCGCAGCGATGCCATTGAGTGTCATTGCCACGTAGCGCAGGACTTCATTGCCAGCGATGAAGTCGTAGCGATCGCGGAACGCATCAAAATGCAGCAGGCGTACAGTCAGCACGCACCAGTCCGGGTGGCCCCCTAACTCCTTGAGTTTCTCGGCCAGCAGCAGCCCGGTGGGCAGGTCGGTGACCGTATCGGTCACGTCCTCGCGGTGAGCGCGCTGGATGGCGTTGCGCACGCGCAGGCCAACCAGCTCGACGTCAAAAGGCCGGGCGATCACATCGTCGGCGCCCTCCGCCAGGAGCTGGTTACGGCGCAGGGTGTCGCGGTAATCGGCGATGAACATGATCGGCAGGTGGGCCAGGCGCGGATTCTGGCGCAGGCGGCGGTAAATTTCCAGACCGTCGGTTTCTCCCAGCGTGGCTGCCAGCAACAGCACATCCGGGCGGCGGGTGGCCTCCAGCAGGGCGCTTTCGGCATCACGGGCGACGATCACCTCCGCGCCGTGCTCGCGGAAGTAAGCGGTCAGCGGCTGGATCACGTCGGCGGCGGTATCAACGATCAGGATGCGGGCCCGGTCAGACATCGTTCTCCCCCTCCCTGATGGCCTCCTGGCGGGGGCCAGGAAATTCCAGGCCTGGCCCGGCGGCAGGCCACTTCCCCATCTCGCCGGGTTCAGGCGGCCAGCATGTCCGCGCTAGGGGCTTTCGTCCAGCACGGCGGACACACGAAACTGCCCGGCGGCGGCATCGGGCGCGTTGGCCAGAACTTCAGCAGGCGGCAGCGACGGCATGACCTCGTCCGGGCGCAGGACGCTGCTGAGCGGCAGCACAGACGCAGTCGGCGGGATGGCCGCTGTATCCAGCTCGCGGAGTTGGGCCACATAGGCCAGGATGCTGGAAAGCTGACCGGCATAGAGGGTGATCTCGTCCTCGGTCAGGGCCAGGCGGGCCAGTTCGGCGATGTGTTCTACCTGCTCGCGGCTGATGGTCATGGGCGCAAATCCTCTGGCTGTGTCAGCTGCACTGCCGATAGTATAGCCGGAATCGCAGGCGGGAGGCCAGAAGGCAGCGGATGAATAGCGGGCAGGTTGTTGTGCGCAACGGGTAACCTGTTTGCTGGCATCCCGATCCTGCGTCGGCACCTTGCGATTGACAAGCGGGCCGCGGGCGGGTAGACTCTTGGCTTGCTTAACCCCACCCCCGGTTGTGTGCAACAGGCTCGGGCTGGGTCCTGCGCGGCAGGACCTCCGAACCGTGTCAGGACCGGAAGGTAGCAGCACTAAGGAGTCCCTCCTGGGTGCCGCAGGGTCGCCTGGCCTGAGCCTATTGCACACAACACCTCCATCCGAACGACCGCGGCGACCGGACGCCTGCCGGAACCAGGGCAGGCGCGAAAGGCGGCTTTGTGGCATCGGAGTTGCCCTCCAAGCAGACCCATCCTCAACACTCCCTTTCCAGGCACGCAGTTTCTCCGACATTCGCAGGTCTTGCGCTACTGGCGGCGGCACTGGGCATGCTTCTGATCGCCCTGAGCGCCTTCCTGCTGACCCAGAAAACGGTGACGCTGGAGGTTGATGGCGGCCAGGTGACCGTCTATACCCATCGTCACACCGTCGCCGAATTGCTCCAGGACCTCCAGTTACCGCTGGCGGCGCAGGATGGCCTCAGCCCACCGCCGGGCGCCACCCTGCAGGATGGCACGGTCATCCGCGTGCGGCGCGCACAACCGGTGCTGGTTGTCGCCGATGGCCGGGAGATCGGCGTCCTGACCGCCCGGCGTACGCCGCTGGATATCCTGGCTGAAGCCGGGCTTACCCTGGGCCGCTATGACCGCCTTTTGATCGATGGTGAGCCGGTCGATCCAGCGGCAGACCTGCCTGCGCCGCCGGTCGTCATGGAGATCATCCGGGCGGTAGCGCTGACGGTCAGTGTGGATGGCCAGACCTATAGCGTCTATACCACTGCCCCGACGATTGGCCAGACGCTGCACGAGATGGGCATCCTCCTGTACGCGGCAGACGTCGTGACTCCGGCCCCTGACCTGCCGCCAGCTGAGGGGATGCACGTCACCGTGGAACGCGCCGTGCCGGTGACGATCACGGTCGATGGGGTGACCGTAGCCGCCCGCAGTCGGGCGGCTACGGTTGCGGAAGCGCTGGTTGATGCCGGTTTTGCCCTGGTCGGCGAGGACTACAGCATCCCCCCGGCGGAGGATCCCCTGCCGTCGGACGGGCATATCCGTATCGTCCGCGTCAGCGAAGAGGTGCTGATCGAACGGGAGGCCATTCCCTATCAGACGATCTACCAGCCTGACCCCGCCCTGGAACTGGACGCTCGCCGCCCGATCCGGGCAGGCGTGCCCGGCATCGCTGAACGCCGGACGCGCATCCGCTACGAGGATGGTGTGGAGGTCAGCCGCATCGTGGAGCCGTCCCGCGTTATCCTGCCGCCGACCGACGCGCTGATCGCCTACGGCACCCGGATCATCATCCGCACGCTCCAGACGCCGGAAGGCCCGCTCGATTACTGGCGGGTGATCCGGATGCTGGCCACCAGCTACGCCCCGGCTACTTCCAGCAAGCCACCCGACGCGCCCGGTTACGGCCTGGCCGGGACGGGTATCCCGGTGGAAAAAGGGATTGTGGCCGTTGACCCGGCGGTCATCCCCTACTTCACCCGTGTCTACGTCCCCGGCTATGGCATCGGCCTGGCGGCGGATAGCGGCGGTGCCATCAACGGCCGGCGCATCGATCTCGGCTATAGCGACCACGATCTGGTGCTGTGGTATAGCTGGGTTGATGTCTACCTGCTGACGCCTGTCCCTCCCGAAGACGAGATCCTCTACCTGTTGCCCTGAGGTAACACCCCCTTCTGGACCGTTGCCCCGAACCGGGAAGAAATACCCCATAACCCCGGTGACAGAGGGCACTGATCAACCCTTTGCCCGCAGCGCATAATGGTAAAGGTTGCCTCCGGTCGGAAAGATTCTGCGCGGCATCCCGGCACAGGCGGCAGGGTAGTCATGTTTGCCGCTGGCTGCGCCGGAGGAGGCAAAGGAGGAAAGGTGGGGCAATCTGCGCTGACGCCGGAGGAATTCTTCACCGGTCACGCTCTGGCTGAACAACTCTTCCTGGCCATCCGCAGGGAGGTGGAAGCGATCGGCGAGGCAAGCCTCCGGGTGACCAAGAGTCAGATTGCCTTCCGCAGGCGTCGCAATTTCGCCTGGGTGTGGATGCCCGGCCTGTACCTCAGAGGGCCTGTGGCGCCGCTTGTCCTCACCCTGGCGCTGCCCTGGCGGGATGGATCGCCACGCTGGAAGGCGATCGTGGAACCGGTGCCCGGGCGGTTTACACACCATCTGGAACTGAACGATCCGGCGGATATCGACGAGGAAGTCCGGGATTGGCTGCGCAGGGCATGGCAAGCGGCGACCTGATCGGCAGTCGCACAGGCGACACAGCGTTTGATTTTCACATGGCTTCTCGGGGTATTGGGGGGAGGAGCCACCGGGCGCAACATTGCCCGTCCTACCCCGTACTATGCCTGAGGAGCGTAGACAATGAGCATTCTCAAGGCGTTCTTTGTGCGGGAAATCACCCGCTTGCACCGGAATATCGAAGTGCTCTCCCGGAACATCAACGGCGATTCCCGGGAGCAGAACAGTCATATGGAAGGACAGCTCCAGATGCTGCAGCGCGAACACCGCTGCCGCCAGCTTCTGCTCGATCTGGCAGCGGAAGTTTCCGATCTGAGCACGCTGGAGATGACTCTGCGCGTGCGTTATGCGGCGGCCATGCGCGCCCACGATCGCATCCGCGCCCACCAGAACGGGAAGCCGGCAGCCCACAACGATCAATGGTGGGAAGCGCTGGGCGATATGCAGTACTACGCCTATCTGTCGAGCAGTCTGAACCAGTTGTTGCGCCAGTATACGGAGGAGGAAATCCAGCAGGAGATCCGCCGGGCGGCCCGCGCCCGTGATCTCTCCGCCATGGCTGAGCACGACGAAATCCTGCATGCAATGGCTGCTGCGGAAGCGTCCGCCGGAGGGAAGGCGACGCTGGTGCGTCATGATCCCTTCTCTGGCAGTGGCGGTCAGGAGGACGGGTCTTAGCGAAACGGACGCCGGTACGCCGGGCACTGCTTTGGGGGAAGGGCATGCTGTCGGAACCGCCGTGTGTGGTGCAGCCGCGCTGACTGGCTTCATCTGCCCTCTGTGCGCAGTGCCGCCGGGAGATTGCCAGAAGGTGGCTCTCTGCGGTAAAGTTGGCCGGTGAGCCTGCTTTCAGCGCGGCAAAAAAGAGTTTATGGACAATCTTTCTGACCTTGATCTGCTGAGGAGCCTGCAGGCCGGCAGTGAACCGGCGCTGTTGGCCCTGCATGAGCGTTATGCCGGCGCGGTCTACGCGGTTGCTTACCGCGTCCTGCATGAGCAAATGCTGGCTGAAGAGGTCACTCAGGATACCTTCCTGCGCCTGTGGGAGCGCGGCCACACCTATGACCCGGCGCGCGGGGCCTTCCTGCCCTGGCTGCTGACCATCACCCGCCGGCGCGCCATTGATATCCTGCGCCAGCGGCAGCGCCGCGAACCATCCGATCTGGAGGCCTTCTCCCTGGATGAGCATCCCTACCTGTGGGAACAACTCGGGGAATCGGACGAATGGAGCGACCTGCGCCGTACCCTGTTCGATGCGTTGCGGAGCCTACCGGAAGAGCAGCGGATGGCCATCGCGCTGGCTTACTTCTATGGTCTCTCTCATGGCGAGATCGCCGATTACCTGGGTGTGCCACTGGGGACGATCAAGACGCGCATCCGGCTGGGCATGTCCAAGTTGCGGGCGGCCTGGTTCGGGGCAGATTTGCCCCCCGGCAATCCGGTTGATGAGTCTGATACGTAAAGTATGTTGACGATGATCCACTCGACCGAAGAACCCCTTGAAGATCTGCTGCCAGCCTATGCGCTGGGTGCCCTGGAGACTGAGGAACGCGCCGCAGTGGAAGCGCGCCTGGCCGCCGACCCTGCCGCTCGCCGCCTGCTGGCGGAATACGAGACGATTGCCGCCGAACTGGCGCTTGCCATCCCGGCCCGACCTGCTCCTCCGGGTCTGCAGGATGACCTGCGTCGCCGCCTGGCGGCTCGCCGCGCTGGTGATCTGCCGCGTCCGGCGGTTTCCTCCCGCCGGACAGGTTACCTGCTGCGTGTCATGTCCGTGGCAGCGGCCCTGCTGATCGTGGCCCTCGGCCTGATCCTGGCCCTGCAAACTGGCCGGACGCTTCCCCCGGCGCAGGTCTTCGCTACGCTGGAAGCGACCGGCAGCGCAGTGCGCTATCCGCTGGTGGCCGGGGAGGTGAGCGGCGCTGTCTACGGTGAATTGATCGCCGACCGCGAGGGGCGGCAGGCTGTGATCGCCGTCGGCGCGCTGCCGGACATCACCGCCGAACAGGTCCTGCAACTCTGGGTGCGGCGGCTCGATGGCGAGGTGCGCAGCGGCGGTCTGTTCCGACCTGCGCCGGATATGCTGACCTACATCAGTATCCCGCTGCGCGAGGACGAATCGCTCGACGTACTGTTGAGTGTGGGCGTCTCCCTGGAACCGGCGGGCGGCAGTCCCTATGCCGACCGGCCCAGCGGCCCGCGTGTCTTCGCCGTGCCGATCAACCGCGATACATAGGCCGCCAGCGAACAGAGAAGGCAGGCGAACGGGCTGCTGCACCGGGGAAGTGCTGGCGCCCGCCAGTTCATCCTGCCCGGTGGCAGGTTCCGCCTGCGGATGCGCTGCCATGCCGCTTGCCCGTCCGGCGTGGTATACTCCCCCCAGCATGTGCTGTTGACACCGTTGAAGGCTGATCATGATCGATCTCACGATCTCCGCCGCGTTGGAACAACTCAACCGGGGTGCGATCACCGCCCTGGCCCTGACTGAAGCCTGCCTGGCGCGTATCCGCCAGCTTGACCCGCAGGTGAGAGCCTTTCTCACCGTGACTGAGGAAGTGGCCCTGGAGCAGGCCGCCGTCGCCGACCGCCGTCGCGCTGCCGGGGAGAGCGCCCCGCTGCTGGGCATCCCGCTGGCGATCAAAGACATCATCGCCACGCGAGGCATCCAGACGACCGCTGGCAGCCGCATCCTGGAAGGCTTCAAACCGCCGTACACGGCCACCTGTGTCCAGCGCCTGCTGGACGCCGGGGCGATTCTGCTCGGCAAGACCAACACCGATGAATTTGCGATGGGTTCCAGCACGGAGAATTCCGGCTACTTCACCACACGCAACCCCTGGGACCTGAACCGCGTACCCGGCGGCAGCAGTGGCGGCAGCGCCGCGGCAGTCGCCGCGCGGATGGCTCCCGCCGCCCTGGGCACCGATACCGGCGGCAGCGTCCGCCAGCCGGCGGCCCTGTGCGGCACAGTCGGGCTGAAGCCCAGCTACGGGCGTGTTTCCCGGTATGGCCTGATCGCCTATGCGTCATCGCTGGATCAGGCCGGGACATTCACCCGCACCGTGCGTGACGCCGCCCTGTTGCTGGGCGTAATGGCCGGGCACGATCCCCGCGACGCCACGACCATGCCGCTTCCTGTACCCGATTACGTCACTGCGCTGGAAGCCGACGATCTGCACGGTTTGCGCATCGGCCTGCCGCGGGAGTACTTCACGGCAGGCATCCAGCCGGAGGTGGAGGCCGCGGTGCGCACGGCGGTGGAGACGCTGGCCGGCCTGGGTGCGACCGTGATGGAGATCAGCCTGCCGCATACTCGCTACGGCCTGCCCGTGTATTATCTGGTGGCCACCGCCGAATGTTCGGCCAACCTGGCCCGTTTTGACGGTGTGCGCTACGGCCCGCGCCGCGAAACCGGCGATATGTGGCAGGACTACAGGACCACCCGTGGCGAGTTGTTCGGCCCGGAAGTCAAGCGGCGGATCATGCTCGGCACATATGCGCTTTCCGCTGGCTACTACGATGCCTATTACGGCAACGCTCAAAAGGCCCGGACGCTGATCCGCGACGATTTCAACCACGCTTTTGAGCAGGTCGATGTGATAGTCACGCCAACTTCCCCGACGACAGCCTTCAGGCTGGGCGAGAAAGTCGATGATCCGCTGCAGATGTACCTTTCCGATGTGTATACGGTGACCGTCAATCTGGCCGGGTTGCCGGGCCTGTCGCTGCCCTGTGGCTTTGATGGCGACGGGCTGCCTATCGGTCTGCAACTCATCGGCCCGGCCTTTGAAGAAGCGCACCTGCTGCGTGTCGGCCACGCCTATCAGCAGGCGACGGACTGGCATCTCCGCACGCCGGCGCTGGCCTGAAGCCTCCCGGCGGGCTGTCGAAACCCGGATTCTGGAAAGGATGACCGGTTGACATGAAAGTGATTATTCCCCTGGCCGGGTTCGGAACCCGGCTGCGTCCCCTGACCTACAGCCGCCCCAAACCGCTGGTCAATGTCGCTGGCAAGCCGATCCTCGGCCACCTGCTTGACAAGCTCAAGGTTCTCCCCGTAGAGGAATACATCTTCATCACCGGCTACCTGGGCGACCAGATTCAGGCCTATGTCTCCCAGAACTACGGCGAAACCCCGGCTCGTTACTTTGAACAAAAAGAGCTGAACGGCCAGTCGCCAGCCATTTACCTGGCCAGAGAAGCCATCAGCGGCCCGGTGATCATCCTGTTTGTGGACACCATTTTTGAAGGCGACATCAGCTTTCTGGCGACCACAGACGCTGACGCCTACGCTTTTGTCAAGGAAGTGGAAGATCCGCGCCGTTTTGGTGTGGCGGCGATTAACGAGGAAGGCATCGTCCGCCGCTTCATCGAGAAACCGGATAGCCTGGAAAACCGGCTGGCTGTGATCGGCATGTACTACATCCGCGATTCAGAGGCCATGCTGGATGCCATCCGTACCCAGCTTGAGGAGGGTCGTAAGACCAAGGGGGAGTACTATCTGGCCGACGCCTTCCAGATCATGGTCGATCGCGGCACGAAGTTCCGCGTGGCGGAGGTGGACGACTGGCTGGATGCCGGTACCTCCCAGGCCCTCCTGCAAACCAACCGTCTGCTGCTGGAGCGCGGGCGGGACAACATCGCAGCCATCAACGCTGAGGGCTTTGTGATCATCCCGCCGGTGTACATCCATCCGACTGCCAAGATCACCAACAGCGTGATCGGCCCCTATGTTACCCTGGGCAAAAACTGCCGCGTGGAAAACTGCATCATCCGCGACTCGATTGTGGACGCCGATAGCGTGCTGGAAAACATCCTGATCTCCGGCAGCCTGGTCGGGCAGAATGTCGATGTCAAAGGCGCGTTCCGCTCGATCAACGTCGGCGATTCAACCAGCCTTCGCTACGAATAACCTCCGGGGATGGCCTCACCCCATAGCCGCCTGTTGCCCGGCGCAGGGGTGAGGCCGCTGGTAAGTAGCCTGGCCTGTCCGCTCAACTGCCTGTTGCCCGCCGGCGCAGGTAGAGAAAGCCCCCTACGGCAATCAAAAACAATCCCACCACCAGACCCAGAACCTGGTTAGGGCCGAAGCCTTCCATATCGCCGATGCCGATCGCATCGGCCAGGACGAAGACCAAGGCGACGATCAAACCGACCAGCATCAGGATGATCCCAACCCAGCGTGCAGACATGATTTTCCTCCTTAGAATGAGTAATCCTGGCGGCGGAACAGGCGATCCGCCCGGCCACACAACAATATTCTCAGGCGTCTGCACCTCCTGACTGCGCCCGGACGCCGTTAATTCTCTATACTATACGTCAACTCCGGCTTTCGGGGATATTCACTGTCCCGCTGCTGGCCTTTCCGGCATGCCCCGCAGCAATCCCCCTATGCCCGTCCCGGCAGCCGGGCCGGATTCGCAGAGGCAGGAATCGGGATCAGTCGGTCGCTCCCTCCGGCGCTGGCGCTTCCGCCGGGAATGGCACGCGCCGGTAGCGGGGAAGCTGGAGGTAAGCCATGACTGCCGCCAGCACGAACAGGATCGCCGTCACCATAAACGTTGAGCGCATCCCCAGCGCAACTGAGAACAGCGATCCCACCAGCGGCGAGATCGTCCGCGCTCCGGAAAGCACCGAGTTGTCCAGCCCATAGACCGCCCCTTCCTCGCCGGGCGGTGTGTACTGAGCCAGCAGGGCGCTGGGCGCGGAGATGATCCCGCCAGCGGCGAAGCCGGTCAGCGCCTGCAGGACGAGCAATTGCCAGGTACTTGTGGCGAAGGTCTGCGGCACGTGCAGCAACGCCAGGGCTGCCGCCGATCCGATCAGCACGCTGCGATGCCCGTAGCGGTCGCCGACCCGTCCCAGCACAATTGCCCCCAGGGTGCCCGTCGCGGAAGCGACCCCTGTGATCAGGCCGGTCATGGCGCTGACTCCACCTTCACCGGGCATCAGCGAAGCGATGAACAACGGCATGATCGGGGTGATCAGATTGCGGCCAATGCCGGTCAGAAAGCGGGCAAGGTAGGTCGGGACCACGCCCTGCATGGACATCACATGCCGCCACTCCGTCAGGAAGCCCATCCGATCCGGGCCAAAGCGGGCCTGAACCTCAAACTGCTCCCGCACGCCAAAGAGCACCAGCAGCCCCGCCAGCAGGAGTAACGCCGCCGTGACCAGAAACGAGACACGGTAGCCCAGCGTATCGGCCAGCAAACCGCCGATCAGCGGGCCGAGGGAGATGCCACTCCACAGCCCGACCTGCACCACGCCCATCGCGAACCCGGTCTGCTCGCGGGGCGCTTCCGCTGCGACCAGTGCGTTGGCGGCAGCGACTGTCCCCGTCACCAGGCCCTGTACTGCCCGCAAGATAATCAGTTCCTCGGACGAATGGACAAAAGCCATCAGGCCCAGCACCACAGAGCCGCCCAGTGTCGCCCGGACAACCATCAGCTTACGTCCGTGCCGATCGGCCAGCGCCCCCCAGAAGGGCGCGGCAAGCATCATCGTGAATGCCTGGGAGGAGATCACCAGCCCGGAGAGCACCTCTACGCTGGCGCCGGTGACGCTGCCCAGTTCTTCAATGTAGAGCGGTAAAAATGGGAAAATGGTGGAGAAGCCTACGGCGGAAAACAACTGCGCCAGGAAGACGATCAAGAGCGTCTTCTGCCAGCGCTCCAGCCTGCGCAGCCGAGTTATCACGTGCTACCCTGCTCCTGTGGGCCGGTGAAGCGGACACGCCGCTCCCTGGGGAGTTCCGCCCGCGCATTATACCGGATTCCGGCAGGATAGGGGGAGTTGCCCAGGATCGGGATGTCAGACCCGTTCCGCACAGCAGCCCGGCGGTTCGCCGGACTTCTGGCTTCCGCTTTGGCCTGCGGGATCACGGCACCCAGGCAGGATACTCTCCGCCGCCGGACGAGATCTTACGCGGCGTGCCTCCGCTCGCCGGGATGATGTAGATCTCCTGCTCCCCGCTTTGGTCGCTGGTGAAGGCCAGCAGCCGCCCATCCGGACTCCACGCGCCGCCCCAGTCATCGCCGGGGCCGTCGTAAACCGGGCGCTGATTGCCGCCAGCGGCGTCCATCACCCATAGGCCGGCGCGGCTCTGACCATCCCGGTGGAAGACGATCCAGCGGCCATCAGGGCTGTAGGTGGGGGCGCGGTCGTTGCCATCATTATCGGCCAGGGTGATCGTTTCGTTGCTTTGCAGGTCAAGGCGCTTGATCGCGCCGGTAGCCAGGTTGCCCTCCTGCCAGGCGGCGTAGACGATATAGCGCCCATCCGGCGACGCAGAGGGGTGATCCTCATCTTCCTCGCTCTCGGTCAGCCGGGTCAGGTCACGACCATCCAGGCTGATACGGTACAGGTTAAAGCGTCCGGCGAAGCTGGCGTCCGAGGCGAAGAGAATGGCGCGGCCATCCGGCGTCCAGGCCGGGGAACGATCCTCCACCGCATTGTCGGTGATCTGGCGGGCTGCGGCCTCACACGTTGCAGCGGCGTTCTCTCCCCGCAGGCAGTCCAGATCAACAGTGAAGATCTCGCGGTCGCCGTCCCGATTGCTGACGAAGGCAACGCGCTGCCCATCCGGGGAGACCGCCGGGGTGATATCCTGCGCATCATTGCGGGTGAGCGGCTCTTCCAGGCCGGTGGTGAGGTCGAGCAGGTAGAGATCGGCATCGTCGCCATCGCGCGCTGCCGAGAACACAATCCGGCCACCATTAACGGCCAGCGCCTGGAGCGGGTCGTCGGTCGGGGCAGCCTCTGCCGTCTGGGTCAGGGCAATCGCCGCGGGGTGAAGCGGCCCCAGCGGCACAACGGTCACCTGTGCGCCGCCGGTTGGCGTCGGTGCAGTGGGCGACGGCGTGGGCGTGCTTGCCGGCTGGCCCAGCAGGGAGGCGAGCAGGATCAACGCCCCCAGCATGGCGAAAATCAGCACGCCGATCACCACGCCCAGCAGGATGTTGACCAGCGGTCGCGCGCCCCTGGCCCGTCCCCCCGGACGCGGGACGCGCAGGCCGTGCGAGGGCGTTGGCTGCGCGATGCGGGAAGCCGACGGCGGGGCGTTCCCCTGGCGGATCGGCGCGGAGACGTAGATTTCATCGGCTTCCTGGAGTCGCTTGTGCGCTTCGGCCAGGTCGACCGGTTTGGTCTGGGCAGTGCTGTCGGCGATCTCAGCGGCGGAGGCGTGAACGGCCCGGCTCAGGGCGGCGGCGAATTCGTGGGCTGTCTGGTACCGCTCGGCGCGGTTCTTGGCCATGCCGCGCTGCAGGACATGATCGATCGTTGGCGCCAGGGCCGGGTTGATCTCCCGCGCGGAGGGCACAGGCGCGGTGACATGCATCACCGCGATTCCATAGGGTGTCTCCGATTCGTAGGGGCGCCGCCCGGCCAGCATCTCAAAAGTGACGACGGCCAGCCCGTAGACATCGCTGCGGCCATCCAGGCGCAACCCCTGGGCCTGTTCCGGACTCATGTAGGCCGGTGTGCCGACCACCCCTTCGGTCGTGATCTGGCTGCTACCGGTCAGGTGGGCGATGCCGAAGTCGGTCAGGTAGGCGTCACCGGCTTCGTCCAGCAGGATGTTGCTGGGCTTCAGGTCGCGGTGCAGGACGCCCTTGCTGTGGGCATAGTCCAGACCATCGGCGATCTGCAGGACGATGCGCTCCACAATCGACGGGGACAGCGGCCCGTGAACCAGCAGGTCATCCACGCTGCCGGAGTCCATGTAGCGCATGACGATGAAGGGCAGCTCGTCGATTTCGCCATAGTCATGCACGGGGACGATAGCCCGGTGCTCCAGCTTGGCGACGATGGAGACTTCCCGCTCAAAGCGGGCGCGGAAGGTTTTGTCGTGGGCGAACTGGCGCGGCAGCACCTTGAGGGCCACGATGCGGTTCATGGAAATCTGGCGGGCCTTATAGACCACGGCCATGCCGCCCCGCCCGATTTCCTCCAGGATTTCGTACCCGCCGAAGTTGCGGCCCAGGAGCTGGTCAGCCATACACGCCGGTCGCTTTCGGTGCGCTGTGGACCTTCTGCAGGATTATAGCTACGAAAGGCTACCGGGAAAACAGCCCTGTGCAGTCATGTTCGGCAACAGCACCGGTACTGGCGGCAGGATGTGCGGGCAGACAAAGGCAACTATAATAAGACAGGCTTAAACTGGAGGCCGGGCAGGATGCCCACCGTGCAGCTTTCCTTCATTGTGATCACCTATGGCCGCCGGGACGATCTTTATCGCTGCCTGGAGTCAACCTACCGGCAGGAAGGCCTGCCTGCCCCTTACGAGGTGATCCTGGTCAACAACGGCCCGCAGGATGTTCTGCGTGTGCCCCCAGCGCCTGAGGGCGTCCATCTGCGGCTGGAGCAGGCTCCGCGCAATCTGGGCGTTTGTGGCGGGCGCAACCTGGGTATCCGGCTGGCGCAGGGCGATCTGCTGGTCTTCATCGATGACGACGCTGAATGGCACACCTCACAGGAAGTTGGCCGGATGCTGGCTTACTTCGCCGCCAATCCCCGTTGCGCCGGACTGTGCGGGCGTGTTCTGCAGCCGGATGGCCAGATGGTCGAGCACTATCTGCCTTACCCTGACAAGGCTTTTGCCCGCGCCCTGACCACGCCCACCCCGGCCCCTTACTTCCTCGGCACAGCGCATGCCCTGCGCGCTGCTGCTCTGAAAGACACTGATCTGTACCCGGAGCGTTACTTCTACGCGATGGAGGAAATTGACCTCAGCCTGCGTCTGATTGACGCCGGCTGGGAGATCGCGTATCTGCCGGAGATCGCCGTCCGTCATTACGCCGCGTCGCAGGGCCGCCTGGAGGAAGTTGAGCGCTGGCATCGCCATAGCCTGAACAAGGCCCGTATGGCCTGGCGATTGTTGCCGCTGCCCTACCCGCTGACGACGACATTGATCTGGTGCGCGGCGGCGCTGGTCCGAACTCGACGAGTGGGTGTGGCGCTGGGTGTGCTGCGTGACCTGTGGGCGGAGCGTGCCCTGCTGCGCCAGGAGCGCCGTCCGATCCGCCCGGCGACAGTCCACCATCTGCGGCGCCTTGGTGCCAGGCTGCTCTACTGATGCCCATCTCTTTCTTCCTCACTCATACGCCCCTGCACATCTTCTACAGCCTCTGTCTGATCCGTGCTGAGCCAGACACTCAGCCGCTCATAGCGGTGTTCAACGACTTCGAGGGAGCAGGCCGTGTGGCCAACGGGCTGGCGGATTTGCTGCCTGTTCCGGGCCGGGCGATCCTGCTGCCCGGCGCGCTGGACGCCCCCCGTCTGCCCGGCCCTGTTCGCCGCCTGACCAACCATCTCCCTCTGATCGCCGCCGCCCGCCGCGCCCGCCGTCTGCTAACCGCTATCCCCCCTGACACCGTGTACCTGTTTAACGATATGCGTCCGGACATCCAGCAGATCGCCGCTGAGGCGCGGCAGTGCAACCCCGCCTGCCGGGTATGGGCGGTCGAGGACGGTATGGCAACTTACCTGGATCGTCAGCCGGCAGAGCATACCCATGCCAAACGGCTGACTGCGCTCTTCCCGTTGATCTACGGGCGGGGTTTCGAACGCCTGGAGATCATGGGCGGCTTCAGCCTGCTGCAGGCTGCCTGCCTGACCTTCCCGGAACATGCCAACACCGTCCTGCGACGGCTGCCCGGCCACGCTCTGCCACGCCCGGCCTTCTCCATGGCAGAACTGGACGCCCTGATCCGCCTCTTTGCCGGGCCGGGGGAGGAGGACTGGGCCGCCTGGGGTGGAGAGGCGCAGGCGGCCCTGATCGGTATCCCCCATTCGTTGGGCCTGACCCCGGCACTGCAGGCGGATCTGCGCGCCCTGATCCGGGCCTGGCAGGCGCAGGATTGGACGGTGCTCCTCAAGGCCCATCCCCGCGAGCAGGACGATCCTGCCCGGCTACTGGCCGGGAGCAAGAACGTCCGTGTGCTGGCGCGAACCATCCCCGCTGAACTGATCGTCGCCCGCCTGGGACCGGCCCTGCGTGCGGTCGCCTCCGGGCTGTCCAGTATGCTGTACACAACACGCTGGCTGAACCCGGCGGTGGACGTCTGGCTGGTCGGCGCGGAAGATGTGCCTCTTCCGGCGGAACTGGCCCGCTTCCTGGCCGCGATCGGCGTCCGAACATGGACAGAGGGGAATACCAGCGGAGGGAGTAACCCATGATCGCCGTCCTGCGCCGTGGGTGGCATACCCTGGAGAGCCGCCCGGCCCGGCCTACGCTCTGGTATGTGACCGGCAACATGATGCAAAAGGGCCTCCAATTTGCGGTCACGCCGGTCTTCGCTCTGTTGCTGGCCCCGGAGGAATTTGGAGGAGTTTCCCTGTATCTGACCTGGACGATGATTCTCAACAGCGTCATCACCCTCCGGCTGGATCGGGTGGTAGGCCGCGCTTACTACGATTACGATGGCCGGCGCTTCCAGGAATTCCTCTCCGCCATTGTGACGCTGGGGACACTGACAACGCTGGCGGCGCTGGGCGGGCTGGCCCTCCTACCGGCGGGGATGCTGGCGGCGATCTTCCGGATTGAGCAGGGACTGCTACTGCTCGCAGCGGGGACAGCGCTGGGCCTCTTCCTCACGGAAATTGTGCTGGAAACCTGGCTGTACACCTACCGTTATCGGCGGTACACCGTGGTCAGCCTGGCTCTGGTCGTCCTGCGGATTGCGTTGTCGATCGTCCTGATCCTGATCCTGCCGGGTCGCCTGCCGGGCATGGACGGGACGCTGGCCCGCGCCCTGGGGATCACGATCGTGAGCGCGGGGGCCGGGTTGCTGATGGGAGGGCAGCTGCTCTGGCGCGGACGCCGCCCGGTTGACCGGGCCGCCTGGCGCTACGCCCTGACGTACAGCGTCCCCGTGATCCCGCACCTGCTGGCCGGGCTGTTGCTGGGCCAGTTCGACCGCGTGCTGGTCAGCCACTATGCTGGCCTGGCGGCGGCAGGCATCTATAGCTTTGCTTACGAGATCGGTAACGCGGTCTTCACGCTATGGGTCGGGTCCAACCGCGCCTGGGTGCCCTGGTTCTTCCAGCAGATGGCCCGTGAAGAGCAGGAAGGCGATCCCACCGCCCGCGCCTCTATCCGCGCCCGCGCCAGCCAGTACACCCTGCTGTTCGCCGCAACAACCGTCGTTCTGATCCTCGCCGGGCCGCCGCTGGCCCGCCTGGTGACTCCACCAGAATACCTCGAAGGGCTGGCGATCATCCCGGTGGTGATGGCGGGGTGTTTCTTCATGCTGCCGCATACCTTTTACGTCAACCTGGAATATTACAAAAAGTACACCGGCACAATTTCGCTGGGCACCCTGCTGGCGGCTGCCGCCAACATCGCCCTCAACGTGGCCCTGATCCCGATCTGGGGCTACCCCGCCGCTGCCTGGACAACGGTTGTCGGCTACCTCTTGCTGTTCCTCTTCCACGCGGCGTTTGTGCGCTTTCGGCTGAAGCAGGCGAATCTGTTCCCCTTCCCGCTGCTGCTGATGACCGGCCTGGCCCTGACCGCCCTGGCGGCGATCAGGCAGGCCACCCTCGGCTGAGGTAGCGATGTTGATCATAAAGAAACCATAAATTTCACAACGTAAAATTGTTTTTGCTTTATACTATATCATGACATCTGCGACAGATGGCTCCTGCCCGAAAGGCAATGCCCGGTATGGCTTCCCCACAGGAAAGCTGCGAGTATCTGGTAGTCTGTCCGATGTTCGCCCATTTCGGCGAACACAACTGGAAGGTCTACATCACCCTGTACTGTCACGGGAACTTCACCGTCTGCCGCTGCCGACGGTTGCTGGCTAATGGCGAGTCGATCCCGGCTGGCTTGCTGCCCTACGGTGGCCAGCTGCGGAAGTCAGGACAGGCGCTTCTACGCCCTCGCCGATGAGGATTGGAACTTGGCAGGCCTGTAACAGGGCTGCTAGAATGCCGGTGACAACGCTGCCGTCCGGCAGCCGTGATCGTCCCTGAAGGCATTGTCTGCCGGGTGGCTAATCGCCGTGCTCATCTGAGGAGAACTCATGCGCAAAGAAGTCGTGCTGGTCACCGGCGCCAGCGGAGAGATGGGCCAGGCCCTGATTCAGCGCCTGTCAGCCGCCGGTGTGCGCAATATCCTGGCCCTGGATGTCCGGCCTCTGCCGGACGAGATTCGCAAACACTGCCCCTACAGCATCACCGGCGATCTGCTGGACGATAAGCTGATGGATCGCCTGGTCTCCGAGTTTTCCATTCCGCGCATCTTCCACCTGGCCGCCCTGCTCTCCACCCGTGCGGAATTCACGCCGGAGGCCGCCCACCGTGTCAATGTCGATGGCACGCTGGGACTGCTCAAACTGGCCGTTGACCAGGCGATGTGGTTGGGCCAGCCGGTCAAGTTCATCTTCCCCAGCTCGATCGCCGTCTACGGCCTGCCGGACCTGGCAACCAAAGCCCGCGCCGGGGCCGTCCGTGAGCATGAGTGGAACATCCCCACCACGATGTACGGCTGCAACAAGCTCTATGCCGAGCATCTGGGCCGCTACTACGCCCATCATTACCGTCAGCTGGCTGCCGAACGCCCCCGCCACACGGTCGACTTCCGCGCCATCCGCTTCCCCGGCCTGATCAGCGCCTTCACGGTGCCCAGCGGCGGCACCAGCGACTATGGGCCGGAGATGCTCCACGCCGCCGCACGGGGGGAGCCATACGCCTGTTTCGTCCGGGAGGACACCACGATGCCCTTTATGGCGATGCCGGACGCGATCAAGGCCTTGCTCCTGCTGGAGGCTGCGCCACAGGAGCGGCTGACCACCCATGCCTACAACGTGACCAGCTTCAGCCTGTCCGCCGCCGACTTCCGCCAGGAAGTGCTGCGGGCTTTCCCTGACGCGCAGATCACCTTCGCCCCGGATCTCAGGCGGCAGGGCATCGTGGATAGCTGGCCGGTCGACCAGGATGACAGCCGCGCCCGGCAGGACTGGGGCTGGACACCCGATTACAGCCTGCGCCGGGCCTTCGACGAATACCTGGTCCCCAACATCCGCGAGCGCTACGCCCGGCCAGCCTCGTGATCAGGCTCCGGTCAAACGCAGACTCCGCCCCTGGCAGCGCAAGCCCCGGCCTGATAACCGGGGCTTGTGTGTCCCTTCCAGGCTCCCCGGCCTCTAAAAATCCGACTTGCATACTCAGAAAATCTCCTGTAGAGTGACTGGGGATGTCCGGCGGGCGCAGACATCCCGCCATTATCGCCGGTGTACCGGCGGTGGCTCTTCCTGGCCCGGGGCGATTCCTACTCTCCAGCCCACCTGTGCTGTCGTCCGGCGCTACCGCGCTGAACATCCGATCTCATCCCAGCCCTGCAATACGTAAGGAGAGGACAATGGACAAGCGTCGCCGAAGTACCGCACCCTGGCGTCGCCTGGTGGGAGGATTGGCGCTGCTGGCCCTGATACTGGCCGGTTGCGACTTTTCACTTTCCGCCACCGCGACGCCTGCTTTTTCCGTTGGCACCACCGTGTTTTCCGCCATCCGCTGGCGCGATCCAGCAGGCGCGATCGATGTGGTTTTCGTGGCGGATGAGGGCTACGGCGCCCTGACCAACACCGCCAACCGCCAGAACTTTCTCAATGACGTGGCCGATCTGATCGACACCGGCTTCTGGCAGAACGCCGTTGTCGGCAGTAACCTGGGGTTGTTCAACTTCTGGTTTTCCACGGCCCCCGGCGGCGATGTTGAGCCGCCCACCAGCGGCATCTGCCCCAGCATCACCTGGCCCAACCTGACCGACGCCGCCTTTGCTGAACTGGTGGTGATCGTCCATCGGGAGGCTGGAGTCCGCGATTGCGGCGGCGGCGGGCGGGCCAGTGCCATGGCCGGCGGCGGCAGAGAATGGATCGCCGTCCACGAATCCGGGCACGCTGCCTTTGGCCTGCCGGATGAGTACTGCTGCGATGGCGGCTACTGGAACATCTCCCCGATCCTGTACAACAGCCAGACCGCCTGTACCAGCGACGCAGCCAACGCCGGCTGGCGCGACTGCCGCTCCTTTACCGCCAATAGCGGCACCACCTGGTGGCGCTCTGAGGACAACAACATCGATCTGATGCGCGATGCCGGGCCGACCGTCTGGGAGTTCGGGCCAGCAGACTGGGTGATCGTGCGCAACGTGCTCGGCGCGCTCTCCGGCGCGACCGTCAACACACCGCCGGTCTTCGCCCCCAACAACTGGGATTGGCCGTAGAGATAAAGGAGCCTGGCTATGAATCGTCAGCAAACATTCATTCTGGCCGCCGTGCTGGGCACGGTGCTCCTGGCGGGGGTCGTGCTCCTGTTCGGCTCAGCCGCCATCACCGCCCAGAACGAGTTCGGCCCCAAACCGACCCTGGTGCCCGCGGACAGCCTGATCCCGGCGCCCACACCGCCAGACGGGCGGCAGGTAGCCATCCTGACACTGGCCATCCAGTCAGGCGAAGACGGGGCGCTCAAGGGCGTCCAGCTGGAACGCGGTCGGATCATCAACAGCTATGCGCCCAATGTCACCAACCGCCCCGGTGAGTGGACGGTCGAGGTCGTCGGCGAACGCAGCCTGCGCCTTGGCATCGACGATCCGCGCCGCCTGCACGTCTACGGCGGGGAACGCGAACAGGGCGATGTCGCTCATGCGACCGAGCTACAGGCCAGCCTGGCTTTCGATCTGGTCGTGCCGCTGTGGGATATGAACACCGACCTGCAGGCCAAGGAGATCCGTATCCTGGATCAGGAAGGCAATGTGATCTTCCGGACAGAAGTCGACCGCGAGCGCTGGTCACGCGAACAGTAGCCGCGCGGAACCAACAACAGGGGGGTGTGGGCGGCGATCGGGTGCAACCGGGCGCTGCTCACACCTCCGCTGCCTGCCGGGACGTCAGGCGGCCCACCCCGGGGCGTGTGGCCACGTAAATCCCGGCCAGCACCAACGCCCCACCAACCAGCCGCCCGCCGCCGAATGACTCAGCCAGCAACAGGGCCGCCACAACTGCCGTGACAACCGGCTGCAGCAGGTTGATCACCGACGCCCGCGCTGCCGGGACATAACCCAGCGCGTAGTTGTAGCCCATAAAGCCACCAAACTGCGAGATCAGCCCGGCGGCCACCAGCGCCGCGATCGTCGCGCTATCGTAGCCTGTGAGCGAATAGCCCAGCGCCAGCGTCAGCGGGATCAGGGTGAGCATACCGATCCCCTGTACCATCCACCCCCAGGTCAGGGTGCTGATGCGCGCCCGCGCCTCGCCAGTCAACACCTGGTAAGCGGCCCAGAGGGTGCTGTTGGCAAAGATGATCAGATCGCCGCGGTGGATACCGGTCAGGCCGCCCTCGCTGAAGACCATCAGCCCTGCGCCCAGCAGAGCGATCCCCATGCCCGGCCAGAACAGACGCGGCAGGGTGCGGCGCAGCACCACCAGCGTGATCAGCCCTACCCACAGCGGGGCCAGATTGCCCAGGAACGTGGCGTTGGCGGCGGTCGTTTGCTCCAGGGCGAGGTGAAAGCCTGCCAGACTGACGGCGAACAGCAACCCACCCAGCAATCCGGCGCGGCGGCGGGGGGCATCCAGGCGGCGGGCCGCAGCCGGTTGCCCCAGGAAGGGAAGCGTCATCGCCAGCGCGGCGATGGTCGCCCGCCAGGTAGCGATCACCAGGGCCGGAGCGCCCGCCGCCAGCCGGGCGAAGATTGCACTGAAACCAAAGGCCACCGCGCTCAGGATCAGGATCACATAGGGCCAGGCGCCTGCACGCGATCGGTTAGCGGGGGAACCGGCTGGCATCATCCGTCCTCGTCCTCATCATGAAGAACACGGCCCGCTGAGCCGTGTCCCAGACATCCGTTAGCGTTGTCGCACCGTTCATCCGCCCGGCAAGGCCTCCGGCAGGAAGACGCTCATGCCGTCCGCCTCGTCGCGGAAAAGCGCTTCCGGCGGGAAGCTGGCGATCACGGCGACCATCCACAGGTCGCCCAGTGAAGACGCCGCGTTCATGGCGACCATGACCGCGGCCCAGATCGCCAGCCCGCCCGGCAGCAGGAGCATCGCCGGCAGGCCCAGCAGCGTGATTCCCAGCAGCGGAGCCAGCGTCACGAACAGGTAAGCGCGGCGGGAGAAGAAGGCGTGGCTGGTGGTATACAGCACCAGGCGGGTCAGCCGCACGCCAAAGATCGGGCGCGCTCCGCAGACCAGTATGGCCAGCCCGTGCAGCCCTTCGTGCAGAATCAGCGTGCCGATCAGCAGCAGCACATAAGCCCAGGCGGGCAGGGATTCCGGCAACTCTGGGCGTATCAGTGGCGCGCCCAGCCTGGCATACAGCAACAAACCGCTGAAAGCCGCCGCCAGCGCGACCACAAACAGCACGACAGCAACCATGTTGATCCAGACCAGCGTCCGCAGGCGGGACATGTGGAAGCGGTGCACCAGGCGGTAACCGGGCGGCGGGGGCAGCGCGTCAGCAGCCATGATCAGGATAACCTTTTCCCCGGCCTGGCTCAGTAACGCAGCCCACGATGGCGCGGAACTTCTCCCAGAACAGGCAACTCCAGCGCCTCCAGTTCTTCGCGGGAGCGAATGGCGGTGTCCAGGTACTCCACCAGCGCGGCCA
>FWPV01002839.1_pt1 | contig 35046 bp, 32 predicted proteins | sample 2228371 | NCBI WGS metagenome assembly FWPV01 (sample SAMEA103939776, study PRJEB20133) | metagenome | reverse complement strand
CGCAGTGCTGCCGCGCAGGATAGACCCAGAAGACGCGGTGATGTAAAGGGACCTGTATTCGGCAACATGCAGCTTTTCCATGGCATATCGAAGGGCCGTGGATTTGCCGCTGCCCACTTCGCCGGTGACCAACCCCACTGCGCCCAATCTCATCACATAGTCGAACCGGTCCTTTACCTGAGCCAGTTCAGGGGTTTTTAAAATCTCGCCTGTGTGGATATCAGAACCAAAAGGTTCTTTTTTTAGACCAAAGAATGCCTGATAGGTATTATTCATGAGCATCCCTCCGGTTAAACAGCGATCCACCCCGGTAGGACCCCGGATGGTCGGAAGCTGGTTGCGGGTTATTGTTTTTATCCCGTTTGACCCGGCAGTTGACATGAAGATCCACCGGCCGGATAAACCCGAAGCTTTTGTTCTGATATTTGACTTCCACTTTTTCAGGCTCGGCATCATGATAAAGCAGTTCCACCCGTTTGCCGATCAGGGCCACCGGCCCTTCATACAAACGGCCGTTTAACGTGATGGTCCGGTCTTTTCCGATGCTGCGGCGGGCCACTTGCCGAAAATAGTCTTTCAGGTCGGCGGGCGCGCTTCTTAAGCAGTGCATCTGAGATGTAAAGCGCGCAAAGGGCGTTTGCCCGGTGGAGGTGTGTTTTTTCTGATGGTAATCGTCAGTAATCCAGCGAGTTAAATCCGCATTGAGTCTGTCCAACGAAACCGGCGTATAATTTACAAGAAATCGTGTTCGTACGGTCTTAAACCATCTTTCGATTTTGCCCTTTCCTTGGGGCTTATACGGCCGGGCATGAATTAAGGCGATGGAAAGCGATGCAGTAATGTATTCCAGAAGCCTGCTACGAAAAGCCGCCCCATTGTCCACATACAGTTTTCTGGGCAATCCCCGTCTGGCCAGTGCATTTTCTAAAGCATCCAGATACGATGCCAGACTTTCCGATAAATAAAACCTTGCATATACGATCAACCGGCTGTGATCATCGATAATGGCGATCAGATAGGTCTTGCGCATCCGGCCGTTTTCAATCACCTGCGGTCCGTGCATCACATCCGACTGCCACAGGTCATTGGGAAGTTCTGCCTCAAACTTGCGGCGGTCTTCCGGCTTAGCGGTCACCTGCATCAGGTTTTCCTGGTGCAAGAATCGGTACACTGTTGAAGCGTTGAGCACAATGCCGGGAGCCACCCGGTTTTGAAGAACCATCTGCTCAATCAACCGGGGCACGGTGGCTTCCGGCATCTGCAATCGCAACTGAATTAACGAAAGACACGTCTCTTCATCCAAAGACCGGGGTTTCCCATGATCGGACCGGTCTTTGGGATATAAAGACGTCAAATCGCCGCCACTGTTTGTGTACAGCCGAATCCATCGAAAAATCGTTCCCTTGCTGATCCGGGTCTTTTCTGAAAACGGAATCTGCCACTTGCGGGAACACTTATCCTTCATCAGGCGATTTTTTTCGGATTGGGACAGAAAACTTCCATTGACAAAATCACTGATCACAGAAAATCGGAACACCGCCACCTGCTTTTTTTCATCTTCAGTCATAAAATGCCTCCTTTTTTTGGATTTTTTACCCCTGTATCCGCAAAAGAAGGCTTTTTAAATGACACTGTTCGGTAGGGTGTGTAAAAACTGAACCGATGCGCGGATTAAATGGATCGGCTCACCGGGATTTGACCTGATTTTACAAAATAATCAAACCCAGCTAAAACATCGCCCCAGACATCGGTTAAATATACTTTGATCCGCTTCACCAAAGCGTTAAACCAGTGCCGCTGACGGCTGCGGCTGATCCCGGCGATCCATTTGCCGAACCTCACCTTGTCATGAATACTTGACCGGATGGCCGCAATGGATGCCTGAAACCGTCTAAAATACCCCTGGGGCCGCAGGCACACCACACGCCCACAGTCCGGACATCGGTATCGTTTCAAATACAAAGGATGGCTATACCCATCAAAATAGACCGGCACAAACCCATGCCCCCATAGCCTGACCCCCTGACACCACGGACAGACTTCCGGCCGGGGAAAAGGATATTTTCGGCCCAGACGATAAATTTCATTGGTCACAGCAGGAAAATAGATTACCATGAGCTTGTCCTTGAGAACCTCTTGTGGGCTCTCGTTGTTAAAAAGGGCGGGTCGTCCGGCAGACATCACCGCCCTTTTTCCAATAAAAAAAGCCTCCATCATTGAGGCTCATTTATTCTGATAATCCGTTTAGCTTGTCAACGGAATCTAAAAATTTACCGACTGATCAGATTCATTTAATTTGCTTTTTAAGAACTTGACGCGATATAGATGCATGCATGAGATGTTGGTTTTTTAGCTGGGTTTGTAAGAGTGTCATGGATTTATAAGGGGTTAAGACTTGGGGAAAAATAGTTATGCATTTATGCAGGGATGTCCCTATTTTTTATATATGATGGGAATCTTTCCTTTCCCCTCTTTGACAAAGAAGGAATAAAAAAACATCGTGTGCAGAAAGGTCGAGTAGCCAAGGGGCACTTTTCCCCTTGGCTCTTACGGAACCGGACGTTCATCCGGCTCTTATTTTTCAGCCAATGACCGCTTGTATGACCAGTGAACAAATATCCCAGGCTCTTTGCGGCGAATCCGTCGCAGCCAGGCATACACCTTCCGCTGGCTTCTTCTCAGTCTCTTGTATTTCCGGATCGACCACCTGACCAACACCCGGTCTCCATACTTAAACAACCGCCCCAGTGATGATCCATAAAAATGTCTGAAATCATTGATCCAAGCGCGTATAACCGGATTGAGTTTCTCAGATAGTTCCTCCCCCAGTGTCTTATCTGACCGCCGATGCAATCCCATTCGCCTTATGCTTTGACAGATACGCTTGAGTGCTTTATTGGTCGCAGATGGAAGAAATCCCACAAATAATTCACCTGCCCGACTCTTTGCTTTCCGTGGTCTGAACGTATATCCCAAAAAATCAAAACTCTCATTGGCGGTTCACTTTCGTTCGTCTCCTTGATGCATACCTGATCAGTACCATCCTGGCCTTTTCCTCAACGCTCACCACCACAGCCCTTGGCCCCAGCAGCTTGAGCCGGTTTGAAGCCTGCACCTGCATCCCGGCTTCGAGGGGGTTTCCCTTATCTCACGTGCAGCCTCGTGGCGCACGGACGTATATCTGATTATAAGTTTTTTTCCAACCCCTAAAGAATTAAGGGGAAACAGGCTGGCAAGACCGCAGAAATACCACCTTGTTTCCCCGACTGTAATGCCTGAAGTTTGTGTTATCTTCTCTATCTAAAAACCCCTTTTATGGAGCAACGGGATTTAAAAGATCACATTCATATTCCAAGGGCTGGCGCGGCCTCAGGGTGTTTAATTTTCTAAGCAACTCTCTCATGGATTTTGAAAGGTTGTGGTGCCAAACCTGGCCGCAGGCAGCCGCGGCCACCACCCGATGGGCGGCTGTGGTGGGGTGAATGGGATCCCAGAAAAGATATCCTGGCGGCGGGGTTTGATTGCCGGAACTTGTCACATTGGTAAAACCAAAGGGGGCTGGATTGGCCACGATAAAGTCCAGAAGCTCATAGGTATCTACATAATAAAATCGGTGATCCGGCAAGAAATTCAGATAATTGCAGAGCATCATCACCAAATATTGATTAAACACCCGGGACAGTGCGCTGGCATTGGCGGAACGCACGGGATCCCAATTGTTGAGGGGCGCCTCGCCCAAATCCGGCAAGCTCATCACCAGAATATTTTTGGCGCCGATGGCAAGCAGGTCATCCATGGCGCCTTGAATATTGTTAATGGCATTGGCAATGACCAAGGCCGGATCATCCGTGGGTTGCATGGTCAAAAAATCATTGCCGCCGGCCCAGATGACAAACAGCACATTCGAGAGATCCGTTCCGGGTCCGGTTTGAACCACATATAAATCCACCTGCCAGTCCAGGCCATAAAGCGAACTGCCGCTGTTATGTCCGCTGGTTTTTGCACCACCCAGGGCCCGGTCTTCCAGCTGGGCGCCCATTTCAGCCGCCAGATAATCCAACCATACCGGCCCGTTGGACCAGCGGCCAAAACCATAACCATCTGCATTGCCGTTATCGCTGAGACTGTCGCCAAAAGCTACGATCTTGCTGAAGGCAAATGCATGACCGCCCATCAAAAAGACAACACCCATGACAAAAATGACTAAAAATACTGATAGTTTCCGCATAATTTCCTCCTTTAGATAAAATTGTTATTGAATATTATAGCCCATTATCAAAAACAGGCATGGTCTTGCAACCTCGCATCGCCATGCTTACCTATTCCAATGTCGCTAATGGAACCCCAAATTATATGCACTCAATCATGATCCATCATGGAAAATCAGGGTTTAGATTGGCGATCACGGCCTGACGCGTTCTTTCCATCAAGGCATCCAAATTTTCTTCGGTGTAATCTGTTGTTTCAATGGGATCTGCCACCACCACTTCAATTTTTCCCGGCTTGAAAACCAATGATTTTTTCGGAAGTATTTTCCGGGAACCATTGACGGTCACCGGCAGAATAGGCAGCCCTCTTGCAACCGCCAGATGGAATCCGCCTTTTTTAAACGCCTTTACCTGGCCGTCGGCGGACCGCGTGCCTTCCCCGAAAAACATTATGCTTACGCCTTTGGGCAGCCTATCCACGCCTTTGTTGATGCTTTCAATGGCTTTTTGCCTGTTGGACCGGTCAATAAAAATGTTTCGGGACGCATACAGGGCATATCCAAACAATGGGATTTTCAACAATTCGATTTTGATAATCCACCGAAACTGAATTCCCAACGTGGTGACCAGGGCTAGAATGTCAAACAGGGACTGGTGATTGGATATGATCACATAGGATCTGGCAGGATTGATTTTTTCTTTGTGTTTGATTTCAATGCGCACGCCAGTAACAAAAACCATCCAGTGCGCCCACAACTTGGAAATGGTAAACGCCAGATTGCCGGTTCTGCTCATCAATGCGGCCAGGGTCATGGGCAGGAATAAAATAACCGTGGCAAGGGTCGCCCAGAAGAAAAGCCAAAAAACTTTTATCGCATTCATGGTGTTTCCCCTCTATTAGGAGAAATCATGCCAAATTTTGATTGATTTTTCAATAGACTTAAAAACAGAAAAATCAATACCCCCTATCCCTGCCACCCCCGCTCATCCTCATCTAATTCATCGAATCCGGACATGAGCTCATCCATGTAATCATCCAGATCAAAAAGAATGTCCCGGTAGGTGTCAAAATAGAGGAACTGCTTGATCAGCAAGGTAAATTCCCGTGGGAAGCGGATGCCGTGGGATTCGGCCACACGCATGATTTCCAAAAGAAACTGGTCAGGCTCCGGAAAGTCTTGGGGGGAAAAGGGGGCGTCATAGGCGTCCAAGGATTCACCGGCCACATAAAGGGCTCTTAAGTCCCTGGCCAGTTGACTTGTGTCCACTTCTTTTTTGGTCATGCCGATGGCGAGCATGGAGTCGGCCATCAGGTCAAAGTCATTGGCGATCATGGACTTAACCAGCGAATTGACGCCTGCTTTGGTTTTTTCCGAAATGCGGCCCACAATGCCGAAATCAATAAACCCCACCCGACCGTCTTCTAAAATCATGAGGTTGCCGGCATGGAGATCCGCATGAAACAGCTCGCATTCGGAAATGCTCTGGACCCATGTCTGAAACGCAGGGCCTAATATCTTCTGGGGATCGTTTGTTAAGCTTAAAAACTGTTTTCGATCCGTGAGCGGAATGCCGTAGAGCCGCTCCATGGTGAGCACCCGCTTAGATGATGCAATGGGATACACCTGGGGCGCGACTACTTTTGTGTTTCCCGTCTTTTTTAAAAATTCGGAAAAAATTTTAATATTTTCAGCCTCTTTAACAAAATCGCATTCCTCCATGACCGTGCGCCGGATTTCAGAAAGGATTCCGGTCAGAGACGCATGCTGGAGCCGGGGGACCAGCTTTTCAAGCGCTGCAGCCGCCAACAGTAAAAGGTTTAAATCCGTGGTCAGAATATCCCGAACCCCGGGACGCTGGACTTTAATCACCACATCCTCGCCAGTGTAAAGCCGGGCCGCATACACCTGGGCGATGGACGCAGACGCCAGGGGCCTGGGGTCAATATCGGAAAAAAGATCTCTCAGTTGCCGGCGGCCCAGTTCCTGTTTTAAAATTTTTTCCATTCGGGCAAACGCCACGGGCTCTGTGCGGTCAAGGCACCGCTGGAATTCCTTTACATACGATTCCGGAAACAAGGTGGGCGAACTGGCAATCAATTGGCCGATCTTAATATAGGTCGCGCCCATGCGCTCAAAGGCGCTGCGCATCAGAACTTCCGGCGTCGGCCGTCGGCCTGTCGCCCAGTCCAGCCCGGTTTTGCCCAGGGCAAAGGCAGTCTGCTGCAGTCGCCGCGCGGCATTGAAACCCAGGATCAGGGCAGACGGAAAATCTTTTGAAATTGCCTGAAACATGATTTGATTTTATCCCTTCAAACACAATATAAGAATCATCTAAAAATGATAGATGGTCTTAGCAATCCCATATTTGAACATCAAGAACATCTTCACCGAATATTGATTTAAAATGGACGCTGAAAAACTGATGCCATCACACCGGCTGGAATGTCATCGAAATGCCATAGCCCTGCTTCCTTTGCCCACAGACCCGGATCCAGGGACCGCTGTGTATGTGCATTCCACGGATCCCTGGTATTCGCCTCTGACATGCAATTGCCAAGCATTTAGAAAAAAAGAAAATTGTTCCCATATCAAAGCCATTTTAATCCTCAGCCAAACAGCGCGCCATGCGTTTGATCATTTTTTGAAACAAGGCCCGTTTCATCGTTTGGCGGCGATCCTTCATGAAATCATCCCCCTGGCCCCAGATACATTGCGATTTGAAAACCAACCCCCGGGCGCTTCTCAGAAAAATTCACTGCAAATACTTGGCCCAACCGGTGAGCGTTTGGCATCTTACTATCCCCAAGTTCCAAAAGATCCAAACACATCCCTTCCTGAAACCGAGCTGTTGCTCCAACGCCTCGGTCTGACACCCCATGCCAACCACCGATTCCATCGGGCAAGCGTCCTCAAAATGCTTTCCGCCATGACCCTTACGGATTCAGAAAAATATATGAACGCCCGGGGCATCAAAACGCGTCGCCAAGCGCTGGAGGAGAGTTTCTGGTATCGTTTTATCTATCATTGCTGTCTGATGGCATTGGGAAAAAGCCTGTGTCTCTCAACAACCATTGATCCACTTACCAGCCAATTCATTATTTTATGCAGGGACGGGGAATCCGCTTATTTTGAAATTTTTGTCCCCCGGGATGCGGTGGTCAGAGTCATGTCCGCGTTGCGGGGAGATATTCTTTCCCAGGGGATCACCGTATTGCCGGAATCCATGGAATCCATTGTGAAAGTCTCTGCTTTAGACAATACTTATTTTTTATTGACCCTTTGCATACTTCTCTATCTGCCGGGAGGCCAAACCGCTGTCTATGAGCGCGATTCATTGAAAAACTTCTGGTTTAAAGACGCCGTATTTATCCCGGATCGTAACATCATCGCCACCTGGAAAAAGCCGGACCTCCTGTGGCAAAAATTTAATGGAAAATACAAGAAACGGATTCACATGGACCAGCTTCCAGAATTTATTGAACAAATCGATAATTTTTTCGATCCGCCCAATATCGTGGAAGACAAGATCCGCAACCTGAAAATTCATCGAAAAATCAATCAGGTAAAAATTTCGCCGTCCGCCATTGACCGGGATTGGTGCTGGTTGTCCATTGAATATGGGTTTGGTGAAAATGTGTCTGTTTCTCTTTTTGATATTTACACGGCCAAAAAATCAGGCAAACGATACCTGACTGTAAACAACGGCTGGGTCAATATGGACACCCTGGATATGGCGCCTCTGTCTAACCGGTGGGAGCAGGCCAACCATGGCCTTGCGTCTATCAAACTTTCCAGGCTGGATATTCTTAAAATTAAAGCGCGTTCTGAGGGGACCATGACGGTGGAAGGCCCGGATGACGCGCTGACCTGTTCCCTGCGCCAATTGCTCGCTTTTACACCGAAAACAGCCGTTGAAAAACTGGACGGACTGACATGCAGCCTCCGCCATTATCAAATTCAAGGGGTGCAGTGGCTGATATTTTTATACGAAAATCATCTCGGCGGACTTCTTTGCGATGAGATGGGGCTTGGCAAAACCCATCAGGTCATGGCGCTTTTGACCTGGATTGTGAAGGAAAAAAAATGCACAAATCCATTTCTGGTTGTCTGCCCCACAACCGTGATTTCCCATTGGGAACGAAAAATCAGAGATTTTGCGCCTCTCTTAAAACCGATGATTTACCACGGCATCGACCGAGAGTTAAACGGCATCGCCTCCGCGGGAACCGTTCTCATCACGTCTTACGGCATCTTGCTTCGGGATCTTGAAAAATTGGCCAAATATAATTTTGAAGTAGCAGCTTTTGATGAAGCCCAGTATATCAAAAATCAAGATACCAAAGGTTATGCAGCAGCCCTGGCGGTGAACGCATATTTTAAAATCTGCGTCACCGGAACCCCCATTGAAAATCAGCTCATGGATTTAAAAACCCTCATGGATTTGGTGTGTGCGGGATATTTGGGCTCAAATAAAGAGTTTACAGGCCGATATGAATCGGCAAATACCTCGCGCCGTCAAGAGCTCAGCCGCCTGGTTTCCCCTTTTATTCTGCGGCGAACCAAATCCCGTGTATTAAGCGAACTTCCTGAAAAAATTGAAGATATCCGATTCTGCAAGCTTTCAGAAATCCAAGTCCGACTGTACCGGGACGCCATTGCCACCCAGGGCAAAGAGTTGATCCATGCCCTCCAACACGAAGCGATGGAAATCCCTTATATCCATATTTTTGCATTGCTGACCTTACTGAAACAAATATGCAATCATCCCGCCTCCATTACGCATGAAAAATTCAAGGGCATAGACCCATCTGCGGATTCGGGCAAATGGCGCTTGTTTGAAGAATTATTGGACACCTGCCTGGAAAGCGGCCAAAAAGTGGTCGTTTTCAGCCAATTTGTGAGCATGGTAAATATCATCACCCGCCATCTGGCCCAAAAAGGCGTGGGTCTGGCCCGCATCACCGGAAAAACAACCGCGCGGGGGAAAGAAATTGAACGTTTCAACACGGATCCCAACTGCCGTGTTTTTGTGGGAAGCTTGAAGGCCGGCGGCAGCGGCATCGACCTGGTGGCCGGCTCTGTGGTGATTCATTATGACCGATGGTGGAATGCGGCCAAAGAAGACCAGGCCACAGACCGGGTCCACCGCATCGGACAAACCCGGGGCGTATCTGTGTTCAAGCTGGTGACCGAAGGCACCCTGGAAGAAAAAATATCGGCCATTATTGATCGAAAGAAAAAATTATTCAGCGATGTGATTAAAGAAGATGATCCTGGGCTCTTGAAATCCTTTACCCGGGAGGAGCTCATGGCGTTGATGGCCCTGCCGGACACAACCGAGGATTAATCTTTTTGCTGATTTCTCTTTTCCTTTGAAAACAATCCGATGATATGCTGAGAAAAAATGGCGACCACAATAATGAGAATAATGCCAATGATCCACTGAATTTTTGTAATCTGGCTATTTAAAAAATCAAAGAAAAACGTCCACAAGACAATGGCGAGCAGGGTTCCTGAAAATACGGTCAGGAAATTTTTTTTCAAGCTGAATTTTAAGAAATGGCCAATAATGGAGCCCACGACGGGTCCTGTCATGGGCAACGGAAACATCACAAACAAAAAAACGCCGATCCATCCGTATTTTGCAATCACATGCTCATATTTATGGGCGTTTCTTTCGGCGTTTTTGATGGCATTGTCCAACAACCGGATATTTAAATAATGGTTGATGGAAATTAAAAAAAGGGAAAAACTAAAAAAAACAATCAGAATTTCAAGAAACATGTTGTATAAAATAGTGATCCAAGGACCAAGATCAAAAGCTATGCACAATCCCACGCCGGCCGCCCGTCCGCCGAAAAGATGGGCAAAAAAAGCGCCCAGCAGGGTTTCGCCCAAGACAATGTCCATGGCAAATGCATATCCGAAGATGCCCAAAAGAATAAAAAAAAGAACAAAAGCCTGCATCAGGATTTGTCCTTCCTGGGAAAGCAATACGGTTTTATAATGGGGTTTATGCAAGATCATATTTCTCGGCACCGGGAACTATAGCTTGGATTTACGGCCGCGCAACGAAAAAATTTTATATTTGCGTATTTTTTAATCATGAATGAAACGCAAAAAGTGTCCGAAATCAAGTTAAAAATTTTTCGCGATCAACTGGCGCTTCCTTTTTTTCGAAGGAAGGAACAAGCCGTTTGGGACAGTCATCCCCGAAAAATCGTCATTATCGGCAGCGGCATCGGGGGCCTGGCTTCCGGCGCTTTGTTTGCCAAAGCCGGACATCATGTCACCGTATTGGAATCAAATCCGGAAATGATCGGCGGCCATGGCCGATGTCTGATCCTTCACGGTCTCACATTTTCCATGGGACCTCAGTATGTGTGGGAATTCGGGGATGGCATGATCGGAGACCGGTTTATGCAATTTTTAGGCATTAAACACGCCAATCCCTTTCTCCCCATGGCAAAAGACGGATTTGAGCGATTGTTCATCGGAGATAAAAAAGCCAAAAACAATTATGTGTTTGTGGATTTTAGGGTGCCCCAGGGGCTAAAAAATTTTCAAAAGGAATTAACCGAGCTTTTCCCGGAAGAAACAGAGAATCTGAAGGCCCTGTTTGATGATATGACCGCCATTTTTGACACTTACAAAGAATTTTTCAAAAAACATTCAGCTGCAGAAGGCCGATTCCTGCTGGCCACCAAATTTCTGCTGGCCGGGAAAATCCCCATGTCCATCAAAGTCAAAATCGGCCGAGCCTTTTATCAGCCGCTCAAAGAATTTTTCGATCACCATCACATCCCCCCCCTCATCCGCCGGATCCTTTACGGGCATGGGGGGATATTTGCGGAAAGCGAATCGGAAATGTCCACCATTGCCTATATTGTGGGAACCGGCAATTATCATGCCGGCGCCTGGTATCCCAAAAACGGATTTTATCCGTTTTTTGATTCCTTGGCGTCTGTCATTAAACACTCCGGAGGGGCGGTTGAAACCGGGAAAAAAGTCATCCGGATTGACACCCAAAACAATATGGCAACACGGGTGGTATGTGAAGACGGATCTGCGTATGCATGTGATTTTCTTTTTTCCGACATCTCGCCGAGATTGACCTATTCGCTGCTTGGCCGGGAAACAGACCGGTTTGATTACTCCGCCTCCCACAGCATCCAGACATGCTGCATGGGGATTCAGGCCGGCATGCACGAGATTTCTGAAATGAAAGCAAGAAATTATTGGTGGCAGAATGGAAAGGAAGTCAATTATCATAGACCGGATGTGCTGTCAAAGCCCCAGATGCTCTTTATCAATTCCCCCACAGCCAATGGGTTCGGCAGGGTCCATGATACGCCCCATGAAGCGCTGGTTGTTTTTTGCCCCGGCAATTATGCCCAGGAAAAAGAAATTTACAGAAAAGGACCTGAGGCCGTGAAACAATATAAACAAAAATTAGCCGGCCACATCATCGACATCCTTGAAGCCAATATTTTCCCCGGCATCAAAAAAAAAGTTCTGTTTGCTGAAATCATTTCCTCCATGGACATTGAAAAGCACACCGGCGGCGAAATGGGAAATGCTTACGGCCGTCGACTTACGGTGGAGGAATTGCTCAAAGGCCCCATCAAGGAAGAAGGGTGTCCGCCGAATTTATACAATGTATCGGCCACCAAAAACAGCCCGGGCATTGCCGCCGGCATATTTACCGCCAGCCTGATATTTGAGGAATTGACGGGGATAAAAATATGAATTAAAATCCCCTAACAATTAAGCGGCGGAGGGTACCGCGTTCGGTTCGTTCTTGACAATGCGATTAAAATCATCGAAATCCAAGCGGTGTATAAATAAGAAAAATGGACCTATGGGTCCTCACATAATTATCCCCAATGGGAACCCTGGATTTTTCAATCATTCAGGCTCATCAATGAAAACCTTTTTAAAAATAAAGACACGTCATGGCCAAGTTGGGATCCAAAAAAAGGCCCATCATCGTTCGGGTTAAGACTGAGGAAAAAGCCATTTATGTGGCCGACATTTGCCAAAAGAATGGATGGCAATTCATCGTTGGACTGGAACCAGACGAACCAGAAGATATTTCAGACTTGGAAAAGCTTCTGAATCCGTCCCAGCCGGTCAAATCAGTTAAAATCGGCAGAAATGATCCTTGTACATGCGGCAGCGGGAAAAAGTACAAGAAATGCTGCGGTGTGTCTAAAGATTGAAGCGAGTTAGGATAACCAACTGATTCATATAGAACGTTGTTAAAAATACCCGATCAGGAATCATCATGGCTGTCGGCTGGTCAAAAGACGGGGCGGAGCAGGCGCAGATGGATGCCACGGTGGCGTCCGGCGTCCAGTTGGCGCAAAGCAGGCTCCCCAGGGGCGAAAGCGCAACCCATTGCGAGGAATGCGGGGATCCTATCCCTGAAGCCCGCCGCAATGCAATCCCCGGCGTCCGGTATTGTGTCGAGTGCCAATCGGAGCTTGAAAAAAGCATAAAGGCCGTTGAGCTTTACAACCGCCGCGGCAGCAAGGACAGTCAGCTCAAATAAAACCTAATTTTTCAACTGATCAATCAGCTTGTCTTTTTCTTCCCACAGAGAGTTCAGCCATAGCTGGAATTTTTCCCGAAACGCCGGGTCATTGGCATAATCGCCGGAAATGATCTCTTGGGGCACGGGGAAAAAATCCACCCGCACCGTGACTTTTTGAATCCGGCCGGAAAACAGATCCCAAAACGTGACGCGATCGGGTTGATAGACAATGGTGACATTGACGATGCCGGCCAGATAATCCTTCATTTCCTTCAGCACAACAGCCACACCGCCGGCTTTGGGCGGCAGCAGGTTGCGATAAGGAGAATTCGCCTTTTTATGCTTGGCCGCAGAAAACCGGGTCCCTTCGAGAAAATTAATCACCGATACCGGCGTGATTTTAAACCGCGCGCAGGCCTCTGTTGCGGATTCCAGATCTTTTCCCTTAAGTTCCGGATGTTTTTCCAGGACCTCTTTGGAATAGCGCTTCATGAACGGAAAATCCAAAGACCACCAGGCAAACCCCATGAGCGGGACCTTGCGCAACTCCTCTTTGAGAAAAAATTTCAAAAATGGAATCCGGTGATTAAACAGATTCTGGACAATAAAAATATCCACCCAGGACCGGTGATTGGAAAACACCAGGACCCATTTGTCCTTTCCCGGTAATTTGTCCAAGCCGGAAACATCAAACTCGATTTTCTGGGTCAACCAGATGATGCAACGGTTGCAGTCGATCCATCCGGTGCCGAAAATGATTAATATTTTTGTACAGAAATTGCGGAATCCTTCATGGGGAATGCAATATTTTAGCGACCCAAATAAGAAAAACAAGGTAAACCAGCAGATGGTACTGATGACCAGAAGGCCTAATGAAATCGGCCCTAATATAAATGGCGGTAAAAAACTCAACATAACGGTTTATCCTTATATGTGATCTTAAAACATCAACGGTTTCAATACGGCTATATCATGGGTTTGAAAAAAACCAATATAAAAATTCTTTTTCAATAAATTCAGATTGATATTTACTATCGACTGATATAAAAAGCTTCCGAAAAATCACTACTGTCTTAGCGTTGCAAAATCTGCAATAAACGTCTCCATTTTAAAAGGAACATGAGGGTGATTTCAAATACACTCTTTATCATGAACTCTTTGAATTTTTGATAGCAATGACATGGGGCTGACTCACGTCATATTCATGTGACCGTGATGCGCCGTAGATGTAAAACTTATCAAGCGGTTTGTGGAAAGAATCATTTGAAGGGTTTGACAACATTGCCATGGGCAATCAAACTGAGCCCCCAGCATATGGGCCTGGCAATATTCAGCGGCCTTTGGCTTTCCGCCGGATTTCCGCCCCTTGGGTGGACGGCTGCCCCCTGGGCGGCTTTTGTTTTTCTTTTCTGGGTGTTATGTGACCTGGACACCCAAAGGAGTTTTATTGCAGGCCTTGTTGCCGGGCTTGCCCATTATTTTTCCCTGCTTTATTGGCTGGTCCCCACCATCCATAGATACGGGTATCTGCCGGTTTGGTTAAGCTTTATTATCTTGTTTTTGCTGGCGGGTTACCTCGCCTTGTATACCGGTTTTTTTGCCTTTCTTATCTCCTGGCTGCAAATGACGCCGGCCAAAGCGTTCTTTATCATCCCCTGCTTATGGGTCTGCCTTGAATTTTTGCGGGGAACGTTATTTTCAGGTTTTCCCTGGGGCTTGATAGGGTATTCCCAATATAATTTTTTGAGCCTGATCCAGATATCTGATATTTTCGGCATTTACGGGATTTCGTATCTGATGATGATAGCCAACTGCGCCATTTTTTTTGCCGTGCTTTTCATATCCGGCCGGAAATGGCAGAAAAACACCCTACGATGGCCGGTTGTGATGATAACCTCCGTCATCACACTCACCCTGATCGCAATTGCATCGAGATACGGCCATGTTCGATTGGCGTCTATGGAAAAAACAGCTCAAAACGCACCCAAAAAGACAATTTCCATCATCCAGGGCAATATTGACCAGGATGTGAAATGGGATATGGAATTTCGCAAATCCACCCTGGACATATATTTCAACCTTTCCCGTCAGGAGGCTGACCTTCATCCGGATTTAATTGTATGGCCCGAGACGGCTGCTCCTTTTTATTTCGGATATCCTGCGGAATTAACGGAACAATTGCTCAAGAGCATCCAGGATTTTAAAACATTTTTTTTAATCGGCGCGCCCACGGTTGAATTGTTTGAAAAAAATGAAACATATTACAACAGCGCCTATCTGATTCCGCCGGACCTCCGGTATTTGCAACGATATGACAAAGTTCACCTGGTGCCGTTCGGCGAATATGTGCCGTTTCGGAAATTTCTGCCTTTTCTGGGCAAAATCGTGGAACAGGTGGGGGATTTCAATTCCGGCAATATCGGCGCCACCTTAAAATGGGGTGACATTGACATGGGCGTGTTGATCTGCTATGAGGTCATTTTTCCGAATCTGGCGGCCGAATTGGCCCAAAAAAATGCCGGTCTTTTGGTGAGCATGACCAATGACGCGTGGTTCGGGAAAACCGGAGCGCCGTACCAGCATTTTATCATGGCGGCGTTTCGGGCCATTGAAACCCGAAGGTCCCTGGTGCGGTGCGCCAACACCGGCATCAGCGGGTTTATTGAACCCAGCGGCCGGATTCTTGCTCAGACAGGTCTTTTTGAAAAAGCGGCTTTGACCCGTCAGATACCGATCATTTTAGGAGATCAGACATTTTATACGCGACATGGGGATATCCTGGTCTGGGTTTGTTTTATTGCATCGTGCATGTGCATTGTGATAGAATTTTTTAAAAGAAAAAAAATATAATTTAAATTCCCTTTCCTTCACGGGAAAGCGTCGGGGTTGAAGTGAATCGGCGACAAGATCTTTGCCTTTTCCCCGGCCCTTTTTGACGGCAGGGACCAGGGAAAGAGGAGGAAAACCATGAACTTTGAAATCAAGCAATCCATTAAAGAAAGTTATGCCAAACTGGATCAATTAAAGGAGTATCTTTGACATTGACGCCATTGTCCGGCAGCTGGAAGAGATTGAAAAAAAAATGGCTGCGGCTGATTTCTGGAATGATCCGGAATCCGCCAAAAGTCTCCTGAAAAAACGGTCTTCTCTGTCTGCTACAAAAGATCGCTGGGAAAAACTCTTCAAAGAAGTTGAAGAATGTGATGTGCTGCTGGATCTCGGCATTGAGGAATCAGACCCGGCTGCAGTGGAAGAAGCCGGCCGGCTCGCAAAATCCATTGAAAAAAAGTTGGGGTCCTTTTCCCTGGAGCTGATGCTCGATGACGAAGACGACAAAAACAATGCGATTATGGCCATCAATGCCGGCGCCGGCGGCACCGAAGCCCAGGATTGGGCCCAGATTCTTTTCAGAATGTATTGCCGATGGATCGAACACAAAGGATTTAAGCTCACCCTTATCGATCTTCAGGAAGGCGAAGAAGCCGGCATCAAAAGCGTGACTTTTTCTGCTGCCGGAGAATATGCCTATGGGTATTTGAAAGCGGAAAAAGGCGTACACCGGCTGGTGCGCATTTCTCCGTTTAACGCCAACGGCAAACGCCATACTTCATTTGCTTCTGTGTTCGTCTATCCAGAATTAAACGAAGAAATTGTTATCGAAATTGATGAAAAAGATCTGCGAATCGACACATTCAGAGCCAGCGGGTCCGGCGGCCAACATGTGAACAAAACCAGTAGCGCAGTCCGCATCACCCATCTGCCCACAGGCATTGTGGTCCAGTGCCAACAGGAAAAATCCCAGATCCGCAACCGGGAACTGGCCATGAAAGTATTACGCGCGCGCCTCTATCAGCTTGAAAAAGAAAAGCAGGAGAAAAGAATCCAGGCGATGCATGACAGCAAAGAAGATATTGCCTGGGGAAATCAAATCCGGTCCTATGTGCTTCATCCTTATCAAATGGTCAAGGATCACCGGATCAATCTGGAGGTGGGAAACGTGGACCGGGTGTTGGACGGCGATTTGGATCCGTTTATCGAAGGCGTACTGCTTGCCGGGAAAAACTGATGAATCCTTTGACCGTCATTGACGAATTTTTTGTTCCGGGTTCATTGGAACATAATATATTGATGATTCATTCAAAGGCCGTGGCTGCAAAAGCCCTATCCATCGCAAAGCGCGTTTCTCATTTGAATCCGGATACATCGTTCATCGAAGAAGCCGCCCTGCTCCATGACATCGGCATTTTTTTAACAGATGCGCCGGCCATCGGGTGCATGGGAAAACACCCTTATGTGTGCCACGGGGTTTTGGGACGAAAACTTTTGGAAGACAAAAATCTGCCCCGCCATGCCTTGGTGTGCGAGCGCCATGTGGGGGTCGGGCTGACCCTGGATGAAATCAAATCCAGACATCTTCCCCTGCCCCTTCGGGACATGACGCCCATTTCCCTTGAAGAACAGATCATCTGCTATGCGGACAAATTTTTTTCTAAAAAAAACAAAAATAACGGCAGGGAAATGCCCCTTGACGCCGTCATTAAAGAAATTGAAAAATACGGTCCCGATAAGGTGCACCGTTTTATGGAATGGGTGAAATTTTTTAACCAATAGGCAATGACGAATGCCATGAATGTAAGCCCCCCTTTCGCAAGGGGGGGATTTCATTCAATGCTTTAAAATCCCCCTAAAGCCCTTTTTTTCAAAGGGGGACTTTTATAAACTTTTTTAAATTAACGGTATTGAGGCGTTAACCGGAATACGGATGACTCATTTGCTTCAACAACTTCGTTTCTATTTTATCACCGATGAGGCTGCGCCGAAATTATCCGCGTTGGCCCAGGCCAAAATCGCCATTGCCGCCGGCGCCACGGCGGTTCAATATCGAAACAAAGCCTTTTCCTTAAATCAATTTCAGGAAGCCCTGGAAATCCGAAATTTATGTAAGGCCAATCACGTTTTGTTCATGGTCAATGACGATATTCTTCTGGCAAAAGCTTTGGACGCAGACGGCGTGCATTTGGGCCAGGAAGATGCGCGGCTTCAGACCGCAAGGCAGATCCTGGGGCCCAGTGCCGTCATCGGTGCGTCTGTTTCAACAGTGGATGAGTTTTACCGGACGGATCTCACATCCTGCGACTATATAGGCGTGGGGCCTGTATTTCCAACAAAAACCAAAGCAGACGCAAAAAAGGTGATCGGACTTTCAGGACTTAAGCGCATTGTGAATCTGACGTTTCTGCCTGTGGTGGCCATCGGCGGCATTACACCGGATAACATCCAAGATTGCCTGGCGCAGGGGGCCGCGGGCGTGTCCATGATCAGCGCCATTTCCCGGGCAGCGCATCCGGAAAAAACCGCAGCGGAAATTGCAAAGGCGTGTGAATGTCCGCCCCGCAACCTGGCTATTCCGTGGCAAGATGAATTCAAACTCATTGATCGGCTTCTAAATATCTCACAGCCCGGTGAAACGTTTCAATCAATCATCAAAGCCCCCCCCGGGGATGATGCGGCCCTGCTTTCCTCCATCCGGAATCCGGTCATCACTACGGACACACAGAAGGAAAACATCCATTTCCGTTTAGACTGGCAGACATTGGAAGAAATCGGCCGCAAATCCGTTGAGATCGTTTTCAGCGATCTTGCGGCATCCTATGCCCGGCCCCGGGCGCTTTTCGTCAACCTTTCCATTCCTGTCCATATGTCCGAATCGCAGATGGAATCCCTATATATCGGCATCAACAGCAGGCTCATGCATCACGGCGCGGTTTTGGGCGGCGGCAATATTTCCGGTGGAAAAGAATTTTCTCTGGATTTGTTTGCCGTGGGCGAAGGGCATTCAGACATCTTTCCGTTAAGATCTGCTGCAATGCCCGGCGATGGGCTCTATGTCACCGGCCCCATCGGCTTGGCAGGCGCCGGGCTTTCCTGCCTGAAGCGCCACGAGACCGAATTCCCGGATTTAATAGAAAAATTTAAATTGCCAAGGGCCCGGTTTGATGCGGCGCAAATTCTGGCGGATCATGGGGTGCAGTGTGTGATGGATATCAGCGACGGCCTGGCCGGAGATGCCGGCCATATTGCCAAAGCATCCCAGGTTACCATTGAATTTGACACGGCAAGTTTTATCATCGACCCCATGCTGGAAGCCTATTGCAGAAAAAACAACCTGAATCCGCGGACGATGATGCTTTCCGGCGGCGAAGATTATGAACTGCTGTTTACCTGCCGGCCGGAAGTGTTTGAAAAGATCCGGTTGCATTTGCCTCGGGCATTCTGCGTCGGAAAGCTTCTTTCATGTGACGGTCGGTTGTTTGTCAATCTTCCCGATGGAATCAAATCTTACCAGCACGGGATCAAGACATAATGACACGTTAAGAATTGTAAATTCCACTAAAAAAAGGTTGGTTTATGAAATTTTGCGAAGCCAAACAAGGGCGCATCTTTATTCTTCGGCTGGAAGACGGCGATATTGTTCACGAATGTATCGAGGCCTTTGCCAAAGAACAAAACATTCGGTCAGCCGCGCTGATCATTCTCGGCGGCGCGGATGCGCACAGCCGTCTGGTGGTGGGGCCTGAACACGGCCGGTCGGAAAAAATCATTCCCATGATTCATGAATTGGCCGATGTATGCGAAGTGTCCGGTGCAGGCACCCTGTTTCCGGACAAAGACGGCAACCCTGTGCTTCATCTGCACATGGCCTGCGGCCGCAACACCCAGACCGTCACGGGCTGCGTCCGTGCCGGCGTTAAAGTATGGCATGTCATGGAAGCGGTTTTGTTTGAATTAACCGATACCCCCGCGGCGCGGCTTCATGATCCTGTGACGGGTTTTGCCCTGCTTGAACCAAAGGGATAGGGGATTTTATCCAAGATAAGTCAAATAGATTAAAATGAAAACCATCCCCCAAGGAGGCTTTTGCACTCTGTGGCTGTCATTGAATAAAATTTCAGAAAACGCCAAAAAAACGGCGCTGTAAGAGAAGCATCCTGGACATCGCCGGCACAAAAAAAATTAGTGATGATGGAAAGTTATTTCTGGCTTCTTTTGGACGCCTTCAAGGGATTCAGTTTGGCCTTTTCTTCTTTGACGGTCATGGTGATATGCGTGGCCAGATTGCAATTGCCGTATTTCCATTTCATGGCCGGATCGGGCGCTGCAGCGCAATACCAGCCGGTTTCATATTCCTTACTGTGATTGCAGCCTTTGCAGGATTCAATCACGGGATTACAGCTCCCACCGTTAAACGAACACCCTTTGGCGGTCATGAATACACATGCTTCCCCTTTTCGAATGGTTTGGCAAATCATCTTTAAAATACCTCCTAAAAAAACAAAATATATACAAACGGCGCCCCATTGTTCCGGCGCCGTTTGATATGTTGAAAAACACCCAAAAAGCTACATTTTATGAAAATGGATTGCACTTATAATTCACTGAAGCCGGCCTGTCAATCCTTTTTTCCACGGCCGCAAGGGGCGCTTTGAACTCTGGTCTTGATTTCTCATCAAAAACCTGTAATTTATTACAAAATATAGATTAGAACATCCGGATTCCATCCTCGGATGAAAAATACTTTCAACTATCTGCGGAACTGCCATGAGCATTCAACAAGCCAAAGAGGTCCTTAAAATCGAAGCCCAGGGCATATTGTCCCTGGCAGAGCGCATTGATGATAATTTCAGCAAACTGGTGGATATGATCTATCAGTCCCGGGGGCGTGTCATTGTGGCCGGCATTGGAAAATCCGGCATTATCGGACGGAAAATCGTGGCCACATTAAACAGCACCGGCACCCGGTCCATATTTCTCCATCCTGTGGAAGCCATGCACGGCGATTTGGGAATCGTGTCCAAAGACGATATATTCATTGCGCTGTCCAACAGCGGGGAAACCGATGAGCTCAATATCCTCATTCCAATCATCCGGGCCGCGGGATGTCCCATCATTGCCTTCACCGGCAAAAAAAATTCCACTTTGGCAAGGCTCAGCGATATGGTCATTGATGTGGGCGTTGAAACCGAAGCATGCCCCCTGGGCCTTGCGCCCACAGCCAGCACCACGGCGTTGCTGGCCATGGGAGATGCCCTGGCGGTGGTATTAATCAACCGCCGCAAATTCAGCCCTGAGGATTTCAAAAAATTTCATCCAGCCGGCAATCTGGGGCAGCGGCTGGCATACAAAGTAGAAGATATCATGCTCACCGGAGATGCAATTCCCAAAGTGCACTCAGATACGCCCATTGCCGTTGCCCTTGAGGTCATGAACAGTAAAAAATTAGGGGTGCTGCTGGTGGTATCCCATGAGGAACACCTCATGGGAATAATAACAGACGGGGATCTGCGGCGCATGATTATCCGTAAAATCGATATCTATAACAGCCATCTGGAAGATATCATGAAGCGGCATCCCAAAACCGTCCGGGCCGCATCCGCCCTCTATGAAGCGCTCAACCTTATGGAAATCCATCAGATTACCGTGCTTCCGGTGATCAATGATGCAGAAAAAATATGCGGCATTCTGCATCTCCACGATATCCTGGGAAAAGGAACCATAAAATTCCATGCCGTGCATTAGATTCAACTCATATACATTTTAAAAGGTGACCTATGAAAAAGTTTCAGGACATGGATACAACCATTGAATCCATCGGCGAACCGAAAATAGACTCGCCGATTTTAAAAGATCCCGGAGGTGTGAGCCTGGAAATATTCAGATCCGATGAAGACCGAATTCTTATTGATGTCAGCGCCCAAAACAACATGGATCTCATCCAATCCGGCAAGACCCCGCCTGCATTCGAACTTGCCGGCCCAAGAAAAAAAATATTTTTTGACACCAGCAAGCTCAAATGCGCCATCACCACATGCGGCGGTTTGTGTCCCGGGCTCAACAACGTCATCCGTGCCATTGTGCTGGAGCTGTTTTATCGCTACAAAGTCAAACATATTTACGGCATCAAATATGGACTCCAGGGTTTTATTCCGGAATACGGCCATGATTTAATGGAGCTTACCCCTAACAACGTGGTGCATATCCATGAAATGGGGGGATCCATTCTCGGTTCTTCCCGGGGGCCGCAAGATATTGAGGCCATTGTGGATTGCCTGGAACGGCTCAACATCGGCATTTTGTTTATGATCGGCGGTGACGGGACCATGAAAGCCGCCACGGCCATTGTTGATGAAATTAAGAAACGAAACAACAAAATCAGCGTCATCGGGATTCCCAAAACCATTGACAATGACATTTTCATGGTGTCCCGTTCGTTTGGATTTGATACTGCCGTAGATATTGCCACTGAAGCCATCAAAGGCGCCCATAAGGAAGCCGAGGGGTATCCCAACGGCATTGGATTGATCAAGCTCATGGGGCGATATTCCGGATTTATCGCCGCCACCGCAGCCCTGGCCCAGCAGGATGTGAATTTTGTGTTGATTCCGGAAATCGAATTTGACCTGGAGGGCCCCAACGGCCTGCTGACAAAACTTGAAAAAAGGCTCCATGACCGAAAGCATGCGGTGATTTTGGTTGCCGAAGGCGCCGGCCAGGTCTTTTTTGAACAAGCGGAAAAGGCCTATGATGCTTCCGGCAATGTCAAACTCTTTGACATTGGATTGTTCTTAAAGGAAAAAATCGCAGCATACTTTCAATCCAAAAAAATTGAAATTTCCTTAAAATATATTGATCCCAGCTACTTGATCCGAAGCCTCCCCGCCAATGCCAACGACCATGTGTATTGCGGGTTTTTGGGACGGGACGCGGTGCATGCCGGCATTGCGGGTAAAACCAACATGATCATGGGGCACTGGAACAACTTCTTTGTGCATGTGCCCATGCCCCTGGCCGCTGGAAAAAGAAAACAGGTCAACCCCCACGGCAAACTCTGGCAAACGGTTCTGGAAGCCACCGGCCAGGGCAACTTGACCAACAACTCCTGATAAAAGCCCATCTGCCGGGCTTATTTATAGTATATTTCCGCAAACCGGTCGCTGATAATTTTCAGCAGATAGATGTCTTTAACCGCTTCCCCGTTGGGGGCAAAATAAGTGCTTCCGGTCACCCCAGGATAAGGGGACATGGATAGAAGTTTTGCTTTCATATCATCGGCGGTTTTGACATCCGGTGACGCCGCCAGATGAAACAGGATCATGGCCGTATCATAGCTCACCGCTTCAATGAACCCCGGCCGGTATCCATAGGCTGCTTCAAATTCCGACACAAACGCAGCAACATTTTCCGATGCGGCTTTATCAAAAAAACCATCCGGAATCACGGCGCCCTGAATCTGGGAAAATGTTATTTGAATCATTTTATCCGAATGCCATAAATTGGTCCCCAGCAAATAGATATTCCGCACCCCGTAATAGGCAAACAACGGAATGATCTGACCGGCTTTCTCAGGCGCATCCGGAATAAAAACCGCTTCAAAATCAATATTGCCCGCGGATTGGTTTTCGCCGTGTTTTCTGATTTCCTGATCCACATCATGGTTCTGGGCAGAAGCGTCCGCAGGCAAACGCCCTGTGTCATTATTTTGAAAATCCCCCGGGCTCCTTTGAATGTTTTCAACAATCTTTTTGACGGGTAATGAAAAATCCTTTTCATCCGGTCGATAGGCTTCCATTCGGGTTACCGTGGCGCCGGCTTGAACGGCTTGATCATAAAAAAGTTTCATAAACATATTGCCGTAAGATTCATCCGGATACAGGACAGCAAACCGGGTGATGTTGAGGGTGCCGACGGCGTATTGAATCAGGGTTTTTACCTGCATTTCAGGCGTTAAAAAATTTCTAAACACATAATCCCCCATATCGGCGATCTTGGCTTTCTGGGTCAAGGTCACAATAGGGATGCGGAGGGCCTGGGCTTTGGCAGCAGCGGCTTCAGATGCGGCCACCGGCCCGATGATGGCAATGGCATTGCTTTGGTGAAGTTCTTCAATCATCTATCCATCCATGTCGGCCTGGGATGCATTGTCCTTGATCAGAATATGGATGGATACGCTTTCCTGCTCCCGCGCAAAAACCGTCAACGCCAGCTCAACGCCTTTCAATGCCTGCTGGCCGATGGTTGCGTATTTACCCGAAAGCGGCAGCAGACATCCGATGGTTTTTTCCTCAACCGGCGTCTGCGCCTGGGGTTGCCTGTCGGACAAAAGTTTTTGGGCTTCACCGGCAAATTCATGGTGGGGATATTGTTTTAGGAATAAAGACAATGTGTCGAAAGCCTCGTTTTTTTTACCTTCCTCAAGATACAGTAACCCCAATTGAAACATGAGATATCCTGCCGGTGGATCATGGGGGGTCTGCTTTAATTCAAACCGGATGTCCGAAGCGGACATCCGGGGAATGACGGTCTTTAACCGGGTCACGATCTCCGGCATTTCGTCAGAGGATGCGCTTTTTTGGGCCGTCACCCATGCGTGATACGCTTTCAAGGGGGATTGCATCGCATAGTAGGCGTCGCCCAAGATCATATACCATTTAAAAGATTGTTCAGACGTCAAATCCGTCTTCCCCAGACGATCTGCGGCCGCAATCACTTCCGCATAGGCTCCTGAGGCATATAAAGCAGATAAGGTTTCCACGCGCGCTTCGGAAGCCCAAGGGCTGGCCGGGAATCGCTCCATCACATCCTGAAAAAAAACGCGGGCTTTTTCATACTGATGAGCGGCCATCTGAATCTGCCCCATTCTGAATAACACTTGGGCCGCTTTTTTGCTGTCCGGAAATTTTCTGGCATGTTGCTCGTAAAGGACAAGTGCGGCATCATATTTTTTTTGCAAATATTTCAGCTCAGCGGATTCAAAAAGTGCGTCGTCCGAAGATCCGGGCTCAAAAAAACGCTCCTGAAAAGAAGCACATGCCACACACACCAATACGAAGATCCCCAATGTCATCAAGCGGCTCATATCTGCCCATCCATTTATTTTATATCGGGTAAATCCCGTCCCCAACAAATGCATCCTGCCAAGACATTGATTCCCCGAAGATCATCTCCAACGATTCACCATCACAACCGAGCAGGATGGTCATGTTAATTCTGTAAACCCTTGGTAAAAGATCACAGTGGCCGGACTGGTGACATTGGGATCTGTAACCACATTGATGCATGCCGGTTTGCCCGACGCCAGGGCCCGCTTCAAGGCCGGCGCAATCTCCTGATCTTGGGTCACCAGTTCACCGTAACCGCCTAAGCCCTCCACCATTTTCTCATAATGCCGCATCCCCAATTCCGCGCATGTGCAGCGGTCTTTGCCCAGGCTCATTTCCTGGGAATGCTTGATCATCCCCCACGCGCAGTCATTATTCACCACACACACAATGGGGATATTGTGCCGCACGGCCGTGTCAAATTCCATGCTGTTGAAGCCAAAGGACCCGTCGCCGTTTAAAACCACCACGGGTTTATCCGGATGGGCGAGTTTTGCCGCCATGGCAAAGGGGATGCCGGTGCCCAGGCACCCCAGCAACCCACCCGCGGGGATCTGGACACCCGATTTGTTAACAGACTGAAATCCAGCCAGGCCGAAATAACTGGTGTCCCCGCCGTCCGCCACATAATAGGCATCCTTGCCCACAACGTCCATAATGGTTGCCACCAGCCGGATGGGATGGATGGGATGGGAAGGCGTTTGCCGGTGCTGAAGTTCCGTGATCATGAAGGCATGATAGGCGTTTCTTAAACGAGTATGCCATTGGCCGTGGTCGCGTTCTTCCACCAAAGGGATCAACTGTTCCAGGACATCGCCGCAGTCGCCGACCAATCCCACCGTGGACGTGCGGTTTCGATCGATTTCAACGGGGTCAATGTCAATGCGCACCACTTTGGCATTGGGAAACAACCGGCCGGATTGGAGCACCCAATTAAACCGGATGCCGGCCGCCACAATCACGTCCGCCTGGGGCAAACCCGTCATGATACCCGTGAATCCGCCGTCATTGATGCATAAAGGATGATCGTCAGGAAGCATCCCCCGGCCGTTGTTGGCCAGGGCAAACGGCATGCCGGTTTTTTCAATAAACGTTTTCAGCAGCGCACTGCAATTGCTCATGCCGACGCCGCTGCCGCCCAAAAACATGGGTTGTCTTGCGCTGTTGATGAGACGGGCGGCCTCTTTGAGTTCAACAGGGTCTGGTCGCGTGACGGTTTTGTGTTTTCGTCGGGCCGGCAGTTCCACCTGGTTTTCATCGATTTCCGCAAACAGGATATCCGGCGGCAATTCCAGAAACACAGGTCCGGGCCTGCCCAGGGTGGCCTGGCGGAAGGCAATGGAAAGATATTCCGGAATTCGTTTGGTTTCATAGCAAGTGGCGCTCCACTTGGTCACGGGTTTGATCATATCGATCTGATTCATTTCCTGAAGCGCACCTTTCAAATCATCCTTCAACGGATGCCGGCCGCAGAGCACCACCAGGGGAGCATTATCCAGGTAGGCGTTCACCACACCGGTCAGACAATTGGTAAACCCAGGGCCTGCCGTCACCAGACACACGCCGGGCTCCCCCGTATAAATAGACCAGGCATGGGCCATCATGGCCGCGGCCTGTTCATGGCGGACATCAATGGCCCGGATTTTGTATTGGGTCAATCCATCCAGGATGTTTTCAATATGCCCCCCGGACAGCGTAAAGACAATCCGGACGTTTTCGATTTCTTTCATGTACTTTGCAGCCAGATGACCCCCTGCGATTTTACCCATGACAAACCTCCTTTTTGATTTTTTCACATCAACAGCTTCATGGCTCCTTCAAACCATTGGGCATACACGCTCATTCCCTCCACCCGAAGTTTCCCTTCAGCCGCGGCGTTAAAAGAAGCATCCGGGCTTTTATTGGTCATGACCGAAAACCCGGTATCCGCGTCTTTCCAGATCAGGGCCACATCAAAAGCACTCTTATCTCCGGGCAGGGAAGAAAATTTCCCCTTGTCAAAAATAAACAGCCGGCCGTATTTCCCGTCTGCGGTTTTGATCAGCACCCGGGCGCTTGCCTTGCTGATGTATTTTTTGAATTTGGCGTTGGTTAAAGATGCAATTTTCAGAATCTGAGCCAACGCAAACAAAAGCAAGTTAAATTTCATGGCAACTCCTTTTTAAATCATCCGTCACATACAGAAGGGTTAAGATTGCAAATTCGGTTTTCTAAAATCATCTGCCGGTTTTCAATTTTTCCCAGTATTTTTCATACACCGTGATGACCTCGCCGACATCCGCCTGAAAATCCGCGCCCGCCAAATCATGATCGCTGGGATAAATCGTGCGGTTGTCGCGCACTGCCGGATCCAAAAGCTTGACCGCCTCCTGGTTGGGGGAGGCATATCCGATTTCTTCGCAAATGGCTTTGGCGATTTGGGGCTTCAGTAAAAAATCAATTAGCTTATATGCGTTTTCCACATTTTTGGCTTTTTTGGGAATGGCCAGATTGTCCATCCATAAAATGGCGCCTTCTTTGGGATAGATGTATTTGAATTTTTTATTTTCCTGCTGGGCCATATATGCCTCGCCGTTCCAGATCATGCCGAGTTGAACTTCGCCGGAAATGTAAGGGACCCGGGGCGTATCCGAATTAAACACCCGAACATTGGGCATGAGCTGATCGAGTTTTTCATAGGCCTTTTGAATCTCTTGTGCTTGAACGCTGTTGCCCGAATATCCCAGCACGCGTAGGGCCATATAAAACACATCCCGGACATCGTTTAGCAAAAGCACCTTGCCCTTAAACTCCGGTTTCCAGAGATCTGCCCAGGAGGTAATCTGCGTTGGATCGATTTGCTCGGAATTGACGATAATCCCGGTTGATCCCCACAGATAGGGAATGCTGAACTGATTCCCGGGATCAAAAGGTTTGTTGAGATGACGGGGATCGAGATTTTTAAAATTGGAAAGCTTGGATGTGTCGAGTTTGAGGAGCAATCCCTCCTTGGCCATTTTCTGAACATAATAACTGGATGGCACCACCAGATCATACCCCTGGCCGGCCAAAAGCTTGATCTTGGCATACAGGGCTTCGTTGCTGTCATAGGTGGTATAGACAACCTTGATGCCGGTTTCCTGGGTAAACTGCTTCAGCACGGATTCCGGCAGATATTCGGACCAATTATAAAAATACAGCACTTTGCTTTCGGCGCCGACGGTCGCAGTCAAAAGCATCCACATCATTGCAAACAAAAAAATTCGTTTCATGCGGATTTCTCCTTTAATAATAATTGGGATATGCTTACACAAATCAACGGAATCAAGAACAAGATGGCAGCCAGGGCATTGACCTCGGGTTTGACGCCAAGGCGCACCATGGAATAGATTTTGAGCGGCAGAATCTCAAATGACGGACCGGTGACAAAAAAACTGACAATGACATCATCAATGGACAAAGTAAAACTTAACAACCATCCGGCCAGCACCGCTGGAAAGGCCAAGGGAAGGATGATCAAGGAAAACACCCGCCATTCGCCGGCCCCCAGATCCATGGCCGCTTCAATGAGGCTGGGATCAAACCCTTTTAACCGGGAGTAAACGGTGATCACCACAAAGGGAAGGCAAAATGTAATATGGGATAACAGCAATGAAATAAACCCCAAATGGATGCGCAAGGCCACAAACAACGCCAGCAAGGAGATGGCCATAACAATGTCAGGCGACATCATGATGATATACAGGAGACCTTCCATCGCTTTTTTGCCCATAAACCGGAACCGATACAAGCTCACCGCGGCCAATGTCCCGATGATGGTTGCCAAAGTAGCGGACAACACGGCGATCATGATGGAATTCAATGCGGCATCCATGAGCATAGGGCTGTCCAGTATTTTTTTGTACCAAACCAGACTGAATCCTTCCCACCGAACCCCGTACCTGGATGAATTAAAGGAAAAGACGATCAAAATCAAAATCGGCAGATACAAAAAAATGTAAACCAAGATCAGATAAATTTTTTTTAGCGCCTGCATTATTCGATCTGATCCTTTCCGATTTTCCGCATGCTGATAAAATATGCGGCCATCATCAGGGCCATGACCAGCATCATGGCCACGCTGGCAGCCGCGCCAAAGGGCCAATCCCTGGCATCCAGAAACTGGTTCTTGATGAAATTGCCCACCAACAAATCCTTGGCTCCCCCCAGCAGGTCCGACACATAAAACATGCCCAAGGCCGGCAGAAAAACCATAAGACTTCCGGCGATGATGCCGGGCATGGTCAGGGGGATGGTGATGCGGATAAAGGTTTGCAGCCTGCTTGCACCCAAATCATCGGCCGCCTCAAACAAGCTGGGATCAATTTTTTCAATAACCGCGAACAAGGGCAAAACCATAAAGGGAAATAAAATATAAATCAATCCCGTGGTCACGGCGCCGCCCGTATACAGAATCTGCAAGGGTGCGTCAATGATGCCCAGCCATTGCAACGTCTGATTGACAATCCCCTGGGCAGCCAGCAGGGTGCGGATGGCATAGGTGCGGATCAATGAATTGGTCCAAAAAGGAATGATCACCAACAGCAGCAAAAAATGGCGCAATCCCGGCCGGATCCTGGCAAGGATATACGCAAAAGGATAACCCAACACCAGACAGATAACGGTTGCCACCAGCGCCATGAACAATGAATGCCCGAACACTGTTGCATAGATGGGATCCATCAACCGGGCATAACTGGACGCAGAAAACTGCATGCGGACAAAGGCGGTCTCATCCCGCTGAAGAAAGCTCACCCCCAGGATCATGACCGTGGGGATAAACACAAACACGCCCAACCACATGGCGGTCAGTCCGATGGTGAGTGTCTTAAACAGATTATGCTTGTTCATCAGGCAGGATTACCTCCCAGTTGGGAACCCATTCCACCGCCACGCGCTCGCCGATGGTATAATCAAAGGACGGATCTTCTTCATCAAAAAATTCACTGGCCAAAACCTTTTTACCGTTTTCCAGCAAGATGATGGAATCCAAGGTCATGCCTTTATAATTGCGCTCGATGACATGGCCAGTGAGCTTGCCATCTAAGGCTGCGCCGTTTTTCAGCTCTGTGATTCGCAAATCCTCAGGCCGCAGCAAGACCTTGATCCGATCCCCGGGCTGGAAATTTTTATCCGTGCGGAACGTAAACTGCCTTCCTTCCACAGTGGCGGCAATATTGGCCGCATCCAGGCGCCGGCTCACCATACCGTCGAAAATATTGATTTCCCCCACAAACCGGGCCACATAAAGATTAACAGGGCTTTCATACACCTGCCGCGGAGTGCCCACCTGCTCGATGGCGCCTTCCCGCATCACCACCACCCGGTCGGACATGGAAAGGGCCTCTTCCTGGTCATGGGTGACGAAAATAAATGTAATCCCCAGCCGCCGCTGAAGTTGTTTGAGTTCCACTTCCATTTCCTTGCGCAGCTTGTAATCCAATGCATTGAGGCATTCATCCAGCAAGAGCACTTTGGGCTGATTGACCACGGCCCGGGCAAGGGCTACGCGCTGCTGCTGGCCTCCGGACAGCTGGTGGGGTTTTCGGCCGGCCAAATCTTCAAGCCGGACCATGCGCAATGTTTCCATGACCCTTTGTTGAATCTGGTCCTGGGGCACTTTTTTCATCTTCAGTCCGAATGCCACGTTTTGAAAGGCGGTCATGTGCGGGAAAAGCGCGAAACTTTGAAAAACCATATTCACATGGCGCCGGTGTGGAGGCAATTTTTTGACGGATCTGCCGTCAATGAGGATCTTTCCTTCATCCGGTTCGTCAAATCCTGCAAGCAGCCTTAAAATGGTGGTTTTGCCGCAGCCGGAGGGACCCAGAAGGGTCAGGAATTCCCCGTTATAGATTTCAAGGCTGATGCCGTGTAAAACGACTTTATCGCCAAAGCGTTTCACGACATTTTTCAGTTCAACAATGGGGGAAGATGCTGTGTTAATCACTGAATCCTTTTTATGTTTTATGGGGATTTGTTTGCTGACAGATCCCCGGTATTCACCCAAACAATAAAAAAGAAAAATTATGAAATCCAGGTCAAAAGAATAGAAATTATGCCGCCGGAATGCCATCTGGAATGTGTGTAAAACTATATTGAATATTTTTGAAATTCAACTAAAAAGATGGGCTTTTGAAAAACGCCGTTATGCCTTGTCCCAAGGTGTGGAATCGCCATGGGACAAGATGTTGACGTGTGCGGGACAGGATGCAAAGAGCCGCTGTCACCGGCCCCATGGCCCCAAGTTCATCCAGTACCGCCTGGGTATCAATATCTCCGGCGTGAATAATCCGGCCGACCCCCTGCAATGCTTTTTTGGCCCTGCTTCGAAGCAGTCCGTGGGTGTCTGAGATCAAGCCCACGATTACATTTTGATCGTTCATTGGCAATTCACATTCATTTATTATCAATTCATAATTGGAGTCTTTTTAATATTTTTTAAAAATTCCTAAAATTAAGAATGCTGTTAATGATGACGAATAAATCAATAATACCAATGCCATAAAATCTCTGCTTGCGTCGTGCTTGTTGCATGACTTTTTTCCCAGCCAAAGTCAAATGAAACCTGGTTGTTCTGGGTGAGCCTGAAATTATGAATCACCCCCGAGGAATAATCCGCATGGGTACCTCCCAGGACAAATCGCAAAGCTCTGCCATACAAATGGGCCTTCCAGCAGGGCGCAAGCGTCAATACGGTCCCGGCCTCACCGCCGGCGCCCAGGGCAAAATTGTCTTCCAGCCTGCCGCTGAAATCCGCTTCGGATTCCGCCATTGCATAACACATCCCAATGTAGGAAAATTGGGCCGCCAGGCCGGCCCCAGCATTGAGCCGGTAATAGAGCTTGTCTTTGCCGTCTGCCATGATTTTCCGGTGAATGCCTGTGTTGAATTTCCAGGAATACGGCTTAAAAAAAACATCCCTGGGCGCAATGGAAACAATGTCAAGAATGTCAAACTGTCCCAGCGCATATCGCTTATCTTTGGGATAATATCTTCCTCGGATATCCCAAAACTCGATCTGCGCGCCCTGGTTGTGAATATAATCCATGTCCACCAGATCGGTCATGGCCGGCCGGATGCGGGTATCGAGAAAAGGGCCTTTGTTTTCAAAACCAGCGCCCAGGCTGATACGCCGGGATTTATGACCCAGAAGCGGGTCGGGCGGGGCCGGAATTTCAGAATCAATGTCCCTTTCAGACTGGCCCAGTTTGCTGCGGGTGTTTAATATGGAAAGGATCTGTTGCTGGTAGCCTTTTTTATCCATATCTTCCTTGACAAACTGGTATTGTACGGCATCGGCCGCCAGATCCAAAATCTGGATTTTACGTTCAGACGGCATCAACCCATTGAGAATATCCTCGGGCGGCGTTTTTCCCCGGGCCACTGCCAGCGCTGCATCCACGTCCTCGGCGATCATGGTAAAAATCTGGTATCGGATCTGGGTTCCCTTGGCAGGCCGATAGCTGGATGTTCTGATCAATCCGGCTTTTTCAATGACCTGGACGGTATCAATGGGGATCACGGCCAGAAAAAACTGGTCTGTAAGGTGAAGGGATGGCCGGGCCGCTTCCAAAAGAAACAGAATATTGTAAGCACAATTCTCATCAAAGAAATAATAATCCGTGTAAATCAAATCCAGTTCCTTGATATGCCGGATCATTTTCCGGATTTCATCGGGTGTGAGATTGAGTTCGTATTCCCAGATATCGCGCTGGTTGATGTCTGCATATTCCTGGATTTTTTTATAATAGGGCATGACCGTATAATATCCTTTAAATAACCCCACCAGGCCCCGGAGTGCAAAACTCACACCGGTTCGCCCCTCTGTATATGCCGCATAATTGACCGCATTGGACAGGCGTTTGTGGGTGTATCCGGTATCAATGGCCAGCAAGGTGTGGGAAAACAGGGTGGAAGGGTTGTTCATATAATAGGCGGGAAAAATCAGATAGGCGGTTCGAGGGTTGATCTGATCGATTTCCGGGCAGGTCCGGTCGGCAAAGCAATCTTCCGGAATTTCCAAAACCTCCTTTAACCACACAAACCGGGCATAGAATTTACAAATATAAGGTGCAGCCGCCTGGCCATCGGGCTGAAACAGGGTCAGAATGGTGGCTTCCAGTTCTGATTGGGGATTGGTTTTGCCGTCTTTGGACAGAAAAAATGCCGTGTCATCAATCTGGCTTTCCACGCCCATGGTCTGATCCCGGTAGTGGAGCAGGATGCGCCAGTAACGGTCGTTATATATTTTTTTTTCTTCTGCTGTTTGGAGCAAGTAATCTAAAGCACTCTTATCGACTGGTTCATCGGCGATTGCATGATTTAGCAGCAGAAGAAAAAAAAATATCCATAAAACAAAAAAAGATGCGGCGCTTTTACAGCAACCGCATCTTAATAAATGCCGTGTCGTCACTTAAGTCAGATTAAATCGTTTCCATAATCTTTGAAATTTCAGCCACCACCGTGTCGCTGGTCACATTGGCATTTGGATAAATCCGGCTGAAATTGTTCTGAAGGGCTGAATAGAATACCGGCCGGGTGGATTCGGGAATCCGTGCGATCTCCGCCAGGGCATCCAACGAATCGCCATTGCCCTGGGCAATGTCCACGGCCAGGGCATCCATGTTGTCAGCCACAAAAATATTCATCTGATCCAGAATAGCCAGTTTTTCAGGCATACCGCAGTCCGATGTGCCGGTGCTCATGGCAAAAGTTTGATTGCTGCACATGCCATGGTTTAGGAATGTGCCCAGCATGTTCCACAGAAAGCCTTCTTTGTCGCCGATGGCATATCCACCCAGTCCGCATCCGCAATCCTGGCGCACGGTGTTGGCCGATGCCGCACTGACCATCATCAGGCAGAGAATAAAACCAATCACCAGTTTTTTCATACATCATCTCCTCAATTATTGTTTGGGTTGTTGGAAAAGCTCCCCTCTGTCAGACATTGTTTTTGTGAGTCAGAATCAACATGTATTATTTGATGGATTTTAATATGATTTATGGATTTTTTTTGACAACGTGACAACGTATGGTTTTTTTTAATCAAAGACAGGTTGCAGGTCAAGAAAAATGCTTGGGAATCCTTAATTTTTAAACAATCAAAATTTTTCAAAAAGTTCTGATTCAATTTCATAAATCTTCTTAGCTTTTTCACCCGCCTGGGTCCATATATCCACAGATTCAGGCGTTTCGGAAGCTTTTTCCAGAATCCGGGCAAGCTCGGTCCACTGATCGGCAGACTGATACGCAAGCTCTACCAGGCTTGGCGGAATCGTTTTTGACAGCTTGTCGGATACCCATTTCATGAATCCCGCAAACATTTTTCTAAAATTTCCGCCGCCGGTGCCGAATTTTTCAATGGCCTGGGATGCATATGATGCAACAAAAGCGGCATCATCCCGTTCATGCCACCGGCCGATGTCCTTGGCAAACGCGGATAATCCTTCCATTCCGGTGACGATAGCGGCGTCTTTAGGCGCAACCGATTTAAGCAAATCCGCCTGGGTATGATCCCTGCCCGTCATGCGGCCGGCGGTTTTTGCCAACGCGGAAACAGCGGCTTGCTCAAGAAGGTTTTGAACGTTTACGTCAAAAAATTTTCCCCAGAGATTGTATGTGGTGATGCCGGTGGATGGATTCCGGCTGGCGGCAAGGGCCGCATAAGAACAGGCCTGGGGTTCGGGGACAATGCGGTCCGCCACATAAGCCATTTGTTTTTCATCATCAAATCCCACCAGAACAAAACGATGGGCCGGGAAGCGGACTTTAAAACTCCGGTAATCGAGAAAAAAGATATCGCCGGTGAGCATGGTGGGCCGACCATCCAGCACTTCCTGACGCACATCGGTCCATGCCTTGGCATTGTCTGCTTCCGGCTGTTCCCGGTAATCAATGCCCAAGGCTTGGGCCGCGTCCACTTCCATGGTGATGCTGCGGCCGAAAATCATGGCTGCCGGAGCCAATCCCGGAATTTTAAGATACATAAAGTCAATGCCGGAACCCAGGCCGAAGACAATTTCCTCTGTGAGATCAAGTCCGCAATAATGATACAAAAGATTTCGCATGGCCGTGGTCCCACAGTGCTGGCCGGGGATGTTGCGGTAGTTGGAAATAAGATATTGCATAAAAAACTTCTTCGATAAGCGACTTTTGATAAAAAGGGCATCAGGGCAACAACCTGCTCTGATCCCCATAACCTTTTTAAGCAATTCTCAAAGATAAGTCAAAATTCTGTATATCTTGTGATTTACTATAAACAGACGCCGATAGCAAGACCGGAAATTCAGTAAAATGGGCCTGGGACTAGGGTCAAACCTTGATTAGTGATTAATGCTGTAATG
>FWPV01003548.1_pt1 | contig 35088 bp, 25 predicted proteins | sample 2228371 | NCBI WGS metagenome assembly FWPV01 (sample SAMEA103939776, study PRJEB20133) | metagenome | reverse complement strand
CGCCGTCAACGTCGTCTTCCCATGGTCTACGTGACCAATCGTCCCCACGTTCAGGTGCGGCTTGTCCCGTACGAATTTCTGCTTGCCCATCCGGGTCCTCCTCTGAAGCTGACCGACTCACTTGTCCTGGCGCCGGCGCTCAGGCCGCCGGGCCAGGCTCAACAAGAATAACAATGTATGGGAGCCAGGGGGAACCGCCCGAGCAACCCCCTAGCTCCCGTCGCGGTGGGCGGTGAAGGATTCGAACCTCCGCAGGCATTCGCCAGCTGATTTACAGTCAGCCCCCGTTGGCCACTTGGGTAACCGCCCATGGCCCGCCGCAGAGCCGACGGTCGGACTTGAACCGACAACCCACGCATTACAAGTGCGTTGCTCTGCCGGATTGAGCTACGTCGGCCCGCCTGCAACCAAGTATTCTACTCAAGGTACGCGGTCGGCACAAGTCGAGGCCGAAAAGCCTAAGTAGGCAGCCTTACACCAGACGCCCCGCATCTTGTGGGCCGGCGGCTGGCTTGCCCATACGCTGGCGCAGCACCTCGTATAGCACGACCGAGCCAGATACATTGGCATTCAACGAGTCGATGGGCCCGATCATCGGCACGCGCACCTGCTGATCGCAACGCCGGGCCACAGCACGGCGCAGCCCGCGCGCTTCGTTGCCCACAACCACAGCTACTGGCCCACGCCAGTCAGTTTCCAGGTGGCTGAACTCAGCGGCCATGTCCAAACCCACCAGCCGTACGCCGCGGCGGTGCAGCTCGTCCAGCGCCTCGGGCAAAGCCACCCGCGCCACGGCGATGTGAGCCACCGCCCCAGCCGAAGCCTTCCGGACCGCAGGAGTAATGCCCACCGCACCATGTTCCGGAATCAGCACCCCGTGAACGCCCACCGCCACCGCCGTCCTGATCAGCCCGGCCAGGTTGTGCACATCCTGCAGGGCGTCGAGAGCCAGAATGAACGGCGCTTCGCCGCGGCGCAAAGCGGTGGCCAGGATGGTCAAGAGGTCGACATAGGGGAAGTCGCCGGCCAGGGCCACGACTCCCTGGTGGCGGCCACTGCCGAACCCGGCCACGGCACGGTCCAGCACGGCGCGCGGTACCCACTCCACCGGGACATGGCGCGAAGCCGCACACGTCAGCAACTGGGCCAGGGTGCCGCTCACCGTGGTGCCATGGGCGACGAGTATCCGCGCCAACACCTCGCCACCCTTCAGCGCCTCCACCACCGGGCGACGGCCGTAGATGAGCGACGAGGCCCCCAGCTCGAGCTCGTCAGCAGAATGCTCTGCCGCCAGTGGGATCTTTCGCCCGCGCGGACCCCTCTCACTCGCCTGGTGCCGCGGGCGACGCCCGGCCAACTCGTTGTTCACATTGCCCGTCATCGCCACTCGCCGTTTGAACGGCAGTCAAACCTGTCGCCGGAGCCCAAGTTCTCTCGCCACTGCCAGGCCAGGAAGCCTCAACGTTCTCGCACCCGCCACTCGGTGCCGGTCCGCGTATCCTCCAGCATCACTCCCAGCCTGGCCAGGCCATCACGCACCCGGTCCGCCAGTTGCCAGTTCCGCGCTGCGCGGGCCTCATCGCGTATGTCTAGCAGGAGCTGGACGAAGGGCGCTGCTTCTGTGACCCCGGCCGCCGGTCCACTGGGCCGCGCCGCCAGGCGGAAACCGAGGATGGCCGCCAGGTCGATCAACCTCCGCTGCGCCGCGGCCACCGACTCCGCTCCTACGCCGCTGGCGCGTGCCTTGTGGATGGCAGTCACCAGGTCGAAGAGCGCGGCCAGGGCCCCGGGAGTCCCAAAATCGTCATCCATGGCCTCGTGAAATCGCCCGTCAGCCTCCTCGACCGCTTTTGCCAGATCAGGGTCGGTAGGACCGAGAGCGACCTCGGCTGCCTTACTCGCCGGGTCCAGCGACACGCCAACCCCTGCGGGCCGCAGGGCGCTGCGCAGCCGGTCCAAGCCAGCCTCAGCGGCGGCGATCGCCGCATCGCTGAGCAGCATCGGCTTGCGGTAGTGACTGGACAAAACCATGAGCCGGAAAGCATCTGCCTCATGGGCGGCCAGGAAATCGGCCACCGGCACGAAGTTGCCCAGGCTCTTGGACATCTTCTCGTCGCCGATCTGCAGCAGCCCGTTATGCACCCAGAACCGGCAGAAGGGCGTGAGGCCGCTGGCCGCCTCAGACTGGGCAATCTCGTTCTCGTGATGAGGAAAGACGAGGTCGGTACCACCGCCATGGATGTCGATTTGCTCTCCCAGGTAGCGCATGCTCATCGCCGAGCACTCGATGTGCCAGCCCGGCCGACCAGCTCCCCACGGGCTAGGCCAGTGTGGTTCACCGGGCTTGGCAGCTTTCCACAATGCGAAATCCAACGGATCGCGCTTGTGCTCTTCTGGCTCGCCCTGCGAAAGCGCTTCCTCGAGTGAGCGTCGCGATAAGGCACCATAGCGCGGAAAGGAACGGACATCGAAATAGACGTCACCATTGGCGGCGACGTAGGCGTGTCCCCGATCGATAATCCGCTGGACCAACTCCAGGATGGCTGGGATCTCGCTCGATACCCTGGGGTTCAGCGTTGCCGCCAAAATGCCCAGCCTCTCCTGCTCTAGCAAGAACTGGCGCGCGTAACGATCGGCCACCTCGAACGGCAGCAGACCCTCCGCGTTCGCCCGGCGGATGACCTTGTCGTCCACGTCGGTGAAGTTCTGCACGTAGCGCACACGAAAACCGCGGTGCTCCACGTAACGGCGCAGAACATCGAAGATGATGCTGCTCATGGCGTGACCTATGTGCGCCTGGTCATACACCGTCACACCACAGACATACATCCGCACCACGCCGGGCTCGATCGTACGGAAAGGCTCTTTCTGGCGGCTCAGCGTGTTGTAGACGTGCAGTGTCATCTCCGAGCTCCTATGTGGTCTTCATCGGCCGCGACAGCCGGCCATCTCCATTCTACTCACCCGGGTCGGCGCGGCGATCTCCATGGTAGATGAGACGGTCGAGCGACTCGAGGAGCCAGGCTCCATCGCGCTCCGCTTGCGCGGTGCAATGCTCGTCAGGCCACGGACTCGCGTCGCCCACCAGCCGCGGCCCCGCGGCCCACTCCCCTCGGGCACCGTGAGTGAGCGTTGGCGGCGGAGACCAGGCGATGCGGCCATCCGTAGAGAGTAGCAGACCAGCGGCATGCGGCAGGCTACGGGCCACGATCGGCCGGCTGCCGCCCATGACTTCGTTCGCGCCCATCGCCAATGGCTGAGCCACGAGGATGCAGCGGCAACCAGCGGCCTGGGCTGCCTGCCAATCGGCCAGGGTGTCGCCGATGAGCCAAGAACGAGCCAGATCCAGTGCCAGCGACTCAGCTGCCGCCAACAGCATGCCAGGCGCCGGCTTCCGGCAGTCGCAGGTCACCCGTCCGTCGGCCGCCGGCCGATGGGGGCAAAAGTAGAAGCCGTCCAGTCTGATGTGGTGCCGGTTCAGCCAGGCGCAGAGGTACCGGGCTGCCTGGCGAGCTTCGGCCACCGAGAACAGCTCACGGGCGACGCCGCTATGGTTGGAGACGATGACCAGGCCGTAGCCAAAGTGTTGTAAAGCAGCCAGGGCAGGCACGATGCCGCCCAGCACCTCGGCGGCCAGTGGATCGGCGCCGTGATGCACATTGCGGACCAGGGTTCCGTCCCGGTCCAGGAAGACCGCCGCTTTCATGATTCGGCTGGCCGCCTGGCCGGCTGGCCGCCAATCCGCGCCACTTCGTAAAGCCGCACCAAGGCGGCTGCGGCATCGCTCCACTGGTGGTGACGCTCCACGTACCGGCGTCCGGCCCAGCCAAGCCGCTCGGCACAGTCGCGGTCGGCCAGCAAACTCAGCACGGCCGTCGCAAACGAAATCCGGTCATCGGCAACCAGGATCTCGCGGCCTGGCTCGGCATCCAGCGCCTCAGCAGCTGCCGGGCTGGCCACTACGGGCGTGGCGGTGGCCATAGCCTCCAGGACCTTGTTCTGTACGCCCACGCTGTAAAGCAGAGGCGCCACTGCTACGCTGGCCCGACGCAGTGGGGCGGCCAAATCAGACACGTAGCCCGTCACCTGCACCCGCTCCGGATGCCGTCTCACCAGGGCGCGCACCGCCGCGACCGGTTCTGCGCCTGCCAGAATCACCCGCACCTCCGGCCGCTCGCGCCACACAAGTGGCATGATCCGCTCGACCAGCTCCAGAGCCGCCGTCACGTTGGCGTGATAGCTGAGCTTGCCCGAGAAGATGATGGTATTGTCGTCCCGGGACCCATTTGGGGCGAACGCCTCCAGGTCCACTCCGTTGCGTACCACCATCACGTTTGGCGCCCCCGACCCGGCTGCGGGCAGCTCGTCCGGAATAGGCGGCGCGGCTCGGTACGCTGCCCGTGCCAGGCGCAAGAGCGCCTCACGGTCTCGCGCCCCAGTGACGGTCACGGCGGCAAACTGCCACACCAGCCGGCCCTCGCAGCGCCGCGTGCGGTGCAGGTCAACCGCTGCCATCACCCGTCCCTTGTTCGACCGCGACTTGCGCCAGGCCTGTTCGAGGAGCAGCGAGATACAGTCCACGCTGTCCCAGAGCACTGGCAGCCGGCGCACCAGTCCGACGGCGTATCGGGCGCCACGCAGATGCTCCACATGGGCAACGGCAAAAGGCTGGCCCGCCCGGGCAGCAGAAGCGACTAGAGCACTGAGGTAGCGGTCCATCCCCGGATGCCAGCCGTAGCAGGCCTGAAACGGCCAGGGGGTGAAGAATCCTTGCGCCAGGCTGGCCAGACGCCTGCCTCGCCTCAGGATCACCGGCGTGTGGACTGCAGCCGCACCAGGTAGGTGCCACTGATCGTCGCGGCCGGTCTTGGCCAGGCCTGGCATCACCACCACGACCTCGTGCCCGGCCTGGCCCAGAGCGCGTACCAGGTTCCGCGGTCGAACCCGCACTGGCGTAAGCGGATCAGCGACGACGAACAGGATGCGCACCGCTCAGAGCTCCCGGAGTCGGAGTAGCCGGCAAGGTGAGGTAGACCGGCGCAACTTCAAGCTCGACCTGGATCGATTCTTGCCCCGGTCGGCCAAGCAGTCTCTCCTGACCCAGATGGTCCGTGACGGCCACCACCCCCGACCAGGGCGCCAGCAAAGACCCTTCCACACGTAAGCGGGCCGAAGGTGCGGGCACCCCCCGCTTACCCAGCCGCTGCCCGTTCGTCGCCCAGGCCACCAGGGCTGGCCGGTCATCAAACAGAAGGAATCGATAGACCTCGCAATCCAGACAGCCGGTATCAGCCGCGTCGACCAGCCCCTCGAAGCGTGAACCAGCCAGGAGTCGATTGAGAACCGCCAGCGCGGTCAAGGCCGGTCGCGGATCGGCTGTACCGCTCAGGGCATATTCCAGGTGGAAATCCCGCACCGGGCAACGTTCCTCGATTGCCGCCTTGAAGTCCCCTGACCGCATCAGGCCGAAGGTGGACCAGTCCCAATGCGGCGGCAGGCAGTCGCCAAAGATGTTGTCGCGGGCGGTGTACCAGATGGCAGCCATCGCACCAGCAGCCAGTGAGCGGACGAAGGTCTGGGGGACGTAGGCCGCCTGCAGCTCTTCCGAGCGCTCGGTCCACTCGTCGGACGGCCCGGCCGGTAGTCCGGTCTCCGAGATCATGACCGGCCTAGCGCGCAAGTCGTAGACCCCAGGCACGGCCAGCTGCTCGTTCCGGAACGAGGCCAGCTTACCCAGCATCTCGCGAAGTGGCGGCCGGTCCCACTGCTCGGCGTTGTCGTTGTAGTTGTGAATCGCCACGAAGTCGAAGAACGGGAGCTGGGAGTCACCGGCGTACGTCTGGTGCAGGTACTCCAAAGCTCGCTGGGTGAAGTCGTAGACGAACGGGCCTGGGGGAGCGGTCCAGCCAGCCGGCGCCGAGCTGGCGGTGAAGCGATCATAGGCCACCGGGCCAAAGCCCACCTGGGCCTGGGGATCAGCCGCCTTGGCGGCGCGATAGGCCACCACCAGCTGCTCGGCATAGGCAACCGGATCATGCCCGAAGCAGCCGCCATAGTCGGGCTCGGCCGACGGCGCGGCCGGATCGAAGTCCACCTCGTTCGACACCTGCCAGAAGTGGGCCTCTCCGCCATCGGGAGCATCGCGGTCGCCGTCGCCGTCATAGCGCTCTACCAACGCTGTCCAGAAGGCGGCGTAGTCAGCCAGCCGATCAGGGCGGACTGGCCCACACTCGGACTCGGCAGCCCAGGACGGATTGGTGTAGACCACCACCAAGTTCCGGAAGCCGGCGGCAGTGGTGGCGCTGATGCAGCGGTCGCTCATCGCCCAGTCGTAGCGAGGCGGTACGTGCTTTTGGGGCTCGATCGCCTTCCACAAAGCCCGGGTGCGGGCCCAGGTAACGCCGGCATTGCGCAGCTGCTCCAGAGCCGGCGTTTCCACATCCGACTCGAAGACCTGCACACCGAAAGGCGGCTCCTGAGGCCACGCTGTCCCGCCAGGTGACGCCTGACCTAAGCCACCGCCGGAGGGGAGAGCCGGCTGGCCCGTAATGTCTGGCGCCACCGCCTGCGGCGTCGCCTGGCCGCGGCAGGCCGCCAGGAGCAGGGTCAGGCCAAAGGCTAAGAGCAGCTTCACCGCCCACTCCGACGATTTGGAGCGGCCCCAGCAGCCACTCCAGTGCCACGCCGCCTTTCCGGGCCGGCTTTAGGCCAGCGCTCATCACCTGCGGCCGCCGAGGGCAGGCCGCGCCAGACCTCCGCCGCGGCCAGGACAAATAGCACCGCAAGCAGGCCATAGCCGGCTAGCGTGTCCCACGGCCACGGCCGCGAGCCCGTGAGCCGGTCGGCCGGCGTCGTGCCCTGCCAGGGCGAACCGTATTCCCGCCACATCCGCAGTATCCCTGGCTCGTCCGTCGGCAGAGCGATGAGGCCGCGGCGCCCCGCCGAAGCCTGGCGCGGCTCACTCAACGCCTCGTGCTTCCGGCCGGTGAGGAGCTCGCCAGACGGGCCGGACAACGCTGGCGGGGTGACATCGGCATCTCGAGCCAAGTCCCCTTGAGGGCCACCTGCGCCGCCTGGCTGGTCGCCGACCGATGGCCAGGAGCCGGCAGTCCCCAGCTCCAGTCCTTGGGTCGGGCTGCCCAGTGCAACCACGGTCTTCTGGGCACTTCGACCCCCCGGTGGACCAGACGACACCGCGCCTGAGGCTGGCGGTGCGGTTGCGGCGGCATCGCTGGCAGCACCGCGAGCCGTCACCGTCGGCCCGGGGGCCAATGCCGTTCGGCTCGGGGTGGCCGAGGGCAGTTGAAGACGGGGGGTGGCAGTTGAGGTCGCCACCGCGGTAGCCGCCGTCAGCAGCTCGTCCAGGGCGCCAGGCAGCGGAGCCCGACTCTCGGCAGATCCAGACACTGTCAGCTCTGACCCCGGTCGGTCCGACGGAGATAGCCCGCTCACCACTACCAGCAGACCGTCTGACAGCGGCGCCCCGCCTGGCTCAGAATCGGTCCAATGATCGGGCCGGCCCGGCAGCGCAAGCTGGCCCGCCGCCTCCGCTCGCGGCCCCGGAGCCGGACCGATCACCGAAGCCGCGAGCCACGGGTTAGAAACAGCCCACCACAGGCACCCCACGCCCAGCCAGCGGGCGATTGCGGGTCGCAGGACCGGCAGCAGCCCAGCTTGCCGGACCGCGGCCGAACGAGGCTGCGGCACAAGGCGCACGGCGATCATGGCAAGGCCGAAATGTAGAGCGGATGATAGTCGACCGTCACCACCAGTGGATCCTCGTCGCTCCTGGTCTCGTGGCCCAGGGAGTCCACCACCCGTGCCCGGCCCGACCAGTCAGGAAGGATCGAGCCATCAACCCGCAAGGTGTGGCTGCGGTCAGGCACCGGCTCCCCGGAAATCTTGCGTCCGAGCGGCTGGCCGTGGTCCACGAATGCCACGAGCACATAGCCACCTGCTGGCCGTTGGAAGCGATAGGCCTGCAGCTCCCAGTGGCCGGTCTCCGTGGGGCTCAAAGCCCGGTCGAACCAGGCCCCTGCCAGCTCGCGACTCACCGTCTGCAGAGCGGTCGCCGCCGGCTTGGCCTCGAGCTCCGCCGCTGGCTCATACTCTGGAAGGGGGTTTGTTGGGCAGCGCGCCGCTTCGCGGGCCACCCGCAGCGAGCGATAGAGCCCAAAGGTCTGCCAGGCGTCAGGCTGATCGCAGGCACCGACGGCAAAATCCTGGTCGATGAACCAGATCGCGGCCTCTGCCCCTGAGGCCATGGCCCGCACCATCACCTGGCCAACGTAGGCCGATTGGTATTCGGCGGAGCGCTCAATCCACTGGTTGGCTGGCGCGTCAGCCATGCTCACCTCGCTGACCACGAGGGGCAAGCTCTCCCAGTCGTACTGGTGACCCGAGTAGCCCAGCTCGGCGGTCCTGAACCGCCGCAGCTTGTCCATCAGCTCCCGGTCGACGGCTGTGCCATCGTCGGCATTCGTCTCCCAGTTGTCACGGAAGTCGTTGTAGTTGTGGACGGCGAAGGCGTCAACGAAAGGCCAGCCCGCCTGGCCGGCATAGCGCTCACCGAGCTGGGTGAGCACCTCGCGGCAGAAGCCGTAGCGGAACGGCCCCCGGTGAGCGGCGCGGTACCAGCCAGGCAGGTTGTAGAAGCGGTCGTAGGCCACCGCGCCGAAGACAACCTGCGCACCAGGGTCAGCGGCGTGCACAGCCAGCGACGCCTCGCGCAGGTACTCAGCGTAAGCCGCCGGCCCGCCGGCATCCCCGAAGCACGAGCCGTAGTCGCTTTCGCCCTGGGCGCGGCTCGGAGCGAAGTCCGGCTCGTTGCCGATCTCCCAGTAGCGCACCACGGGCGAGCCGGGCGCGTCGTCCAGACCATCGCCATCGTAGCGCTCAACCAGCGCCGCCATGAACTCTCCATAGCGTGAGATAGGAACGCGGTCAATCGGGCCACAACTCCGGCTGGCAGCCCAGCTGGGATGGCCGTAGACCACCGCCATCACCGAAAGGCCCCGCCGGCTGACGGTGCCCAGTGTAAGATCAGCGAACGACCAGTCACGCTGGGGCGGTGAGGCATCCAGAGGCTCGATGGCGTACCACAGGACGGGCACCCGCAACCAGGCGACACCCACTTCTGTCAGCCGATCGAGCAGTTCATTCAGGAAGGCCTCGAACTCCGCTGCGCTGCGGCCATAGGGCATGACGCCGACCTGCACGCCGAAGATGGGCTTGGCTGGCACTGCGGCGGTGGGGGTGCCTGGAGGGGACGCTGTCGGCTGGGCGGTGACCGAATCGGTGGCCGTGGGCAGGACGGCTGTCGGACGCGGCAGCTCCGCCACGCCGCGCATGGTCAAGGGCAAGAAGACGGGCACTGGATTCGACTGGGCCCTGACTGAGGCACCCGGCGGCAAAGCGCTTGCCCGTCTCCTCAGGGGCGAACCAGGCGGCCCAATGCCCGCTGCCCAGATCAGGAACAGCGCCACGACGAACAGCGGCCAGAACCAGCCAGCCAGCCACAATCGGCGCCGGCCTGCCCGTACGCCGGAACGGCGGCGGCCGACCGCCGGACAGCCATTCACCGGCAGCGGGTCGAGACGCCGAGTGCGCCCGTCCACACTGGACGCCACTGCCCTGACCATCGCCCTCCAGATTGCCGCGACCGCGCTCATGACATCAGCTCCCCGGCCCTCAGCCATAGTAGTACGGTATGACGAGCCCCAGCAGCGTAGCCACATCGAGAAATAGCAATACCGCCATCAGCCAGCCGAGGGCCCGCCGTTCGCGCTCCGGAGACAACCAGCCTCCCAGACCGGTCACCAGCAAGAGCGCACAGGGTATCATGGTGGCCATGAGATAGCGACCTTGCGGCGGGGGCGCATAGGCTTCAGTCAGGTAGGTGCCGAAGAAGACCGCCGCCGCAAAGATAGTGCCAGCCACAGCAGCTGCTGCGGTAGCAAGGGCTGCACCCTGCGGCCAATTCAGACGGCGGCGTGCGGCAAGTCCCACCAACCCGACCAAAGCCAGTACGCCCAGCAGGCCGAAGGCCACATACACCAGCTGCGGATAGCGAATCACATCCCAGCCGAAGCTACCCCAGAAGGTGTCGTGCATACGCCGGGCATACTCCAGCAAGATCCGTCGCCCGGCCGGCGACTGCAAAACGGCGGCCATGCGAGCCGGTTGATCCGGCTCGTTGAAGAAGTAGCGCCAGCCCAGGTCGCGCCACGGTTGGGGCATTGCCGGGAAGCCGCCGGCCTGAGCCAACCGCCAGCCGGCCAGAAGCAGTGCGACCACCGCCAGCAGGCCGACCGCCAAAGTCGTCCAGCGGTGACGTGCCTGGCCAGCGAACGCCAGCAGCAGAGCCATAGCTGCCGTGGGCAACAGGAACACCCCGGTGCGCTTGACGGCTATGGCCAGGCCGAGAGTGATCACCAGCATGGTTAGCCGCACCCCGTTGACGCCGCGGATCAGACTACGCACCAGCCACATGAAGGTCAGCGCCGCCAGCGCATTGAGCAGGCTGTCATTGTTCACGCCGGCATGAGTGAAGGCGAACATCGGATGAAGAGCCACGAAAAGCGGCACTCCGTAGCGGACGAACGGCCGGCCCGGGAACAGCCACCTGGCGACGGCCCCGGAGGCCAGAACGACCACCACCGCCAGCAGGACGGAGAGCAATCGCCCGGCGTACAGGCCTGATAGCCGATCGGCCGGCTGCACCCGAGAGACCAGCCAGTAAAAGGCAGGGGATGAACGATAGAGCGCCGTGTGCATGCCCTTGACCCACACGTCGGCGAAGCGCTGCGCCGGTCGAGTGGGGTCGTAGCCGGGCGCCCGTCCGAACCACCAGAAGTGATGCTCGTCCATCGAGGCCAGAATCCAGGCCTGCAACTCGGGATCAGCGGCCTCAGCCTCGGTGGCGAAGGCCACCGGGCGGTTCGTTTCGGCCATCAGCCTGGCATACTCGTAGTGCTTTGGCTCATCAGGCGTCTGCCAGGGTGGCACCACGGCCATCCAAAGCAGGCCGTTGGCCAGGCCCAAGAGTGCGATCCGGGCCAACAGAAAGGAGCCGCCAGGACGCTGGATGCTCATGAACAGCCGTCACCGAGCTCGACCGCCGGGCCGGGTCCCGGCGCCTCGGAGGGCGGCGAAGCGGAGATCCTCGGTCCCTCCGCGAATGACTCCGTCACCGCACCCAGACTGCCCTCTTCTGCCGCAGCGCGCGGCGCCATCGATCTCCGGGCCACCAAACCGGCCGCCAGGCCGACCACAATGCCCGCCGCCACCGCCAGGGCACGCACAGCAATAATCGGCCAGGCCGCCAGCGCCACCGCCGGGTCGCCCCGCGTGCGCCAGGCAAAGGGCACAACTGACGCCGCATAGGCCAACAGTGTGGCCAGCCACGGCACGGCTAGCCAGCGCGTAGGCCCACCTTGGAGCAAAGAGACTACGATCAAGCTCGAGAGGACCAGCAGGAATGGCACAGCCACCAGCTGAAAGCGCATCGACCACGGGGTCCGCGAGTCGTCAACCAACCGCTTGGGGAATGCCAGGTAGACTCTGGCGCCCCAACGACCATACCTGAACTTGCGGCGGGCATACTGGCCCAGGGTCTCTGGATGCTGGTGGTACACCCAAGCGCCGGGGGCCACCACGATGCGGTGGCCGCTTGCTGCCAGGCGAAAGGAGAGCTCCGTGTCCTCAACCGCCGGCAGATCCTCGCGGAAGCCACCCATCTCCCGGAACACCGAAGCCCGAAAGGCGGCGGCAGCGGTATCGGCGAAGGCCACCTGCTCACGGCCCAGCATTCGGGTCTCCTTCTCCGAATACTCAGCCTGCGCCAGCCGGGCCACCAGGGCTCGCTGATCGCTGCGCAACAGACCCTTGGCTGCCGCCACCCGCCGATCGGCGAATACGGCCGCCATTCGGGCCGCCCAATCAGGATGGGGCCGGCAGTCGGCATCGGTGAACAGGAGCAGCTCGCCCCTCGCCACTGCAGCTCCCAGGTTGCGCGCCACGGCTGAGCCACGGTGGGGCTGGCAGATCAGCTGGACCGAGTAACGCCCCACCACGCTAGCCGTTTCGTCCTGCGAGCCGTCGTCGACGACGATGATCTCGACCGGTCCATGCACCTCCGGCGGCGCCAGCACTGTCTGCGCTCGCAGGGCATCCAGGCAGAAGCCGATCCGGCCGGCCTCGTTGTACGCCGGCACGATTATCGACAGACCACCATCAGGCGCCACAGCTCGGTCCTGGCTGGGGCAGCCACTCACCGACCTGCCGGTCCCCGCGCAGCGCGGCCACGATTCGCTCCGCGGCCTTACCATCACCAAAGGGATTGACCGCTCGTGCCATGGCGTCATAGGCAGCCTGATCATCCAGCAGCCGGCTCGTCTCAGCGACAATGCGCTCCGGATCAGTCCCCACCAAACGCGCCGCTCCATATTCGATGGCCTCTGGCCGCTCAGTGCGATCACGCAAGACAAGCACCGGCTTACCGAGGGTAGGTGCTTCCTCCTGAATGCCGCCCGAGTCGGTAAGCACCAGCCTGACTCGCTCCAGAAGCCACACCAGGGGCCGATACTCCAGGGGCTCGAGCAAGCGGATGGCCGGATTGCCGCCCAACGTCTCCTTTACAGCGTCGGCCACATTGGGGTTGGGATGCACCGGGTAGATTATCTCAACGTCGCCGCGCGAACTGAGGCGCTCGAGCGCCGTGCAAATATTGCGCAGCGGACGGCCGAAGCTTTCGCGGCGGAGGGCAGTTACCAGGAGCCACTGTCTGGCTGTCGGTATCTCGGCCAGCGGGCTGCCGTCCTCCGGCGCCCAGGGCAAGCGCACCGTGGCCAGCAGAGCATCCACAACAGTATTGCCCGTAACCAGAATAGCGGCGGGGCTGATTCCCTCGGCCACTAGGTTTTGCCGCGCGCGCCAAGTAGGCGCGAAGTGCAGTTGGGCGACGTGGCCGGTCACAATCCGGTTCGTCTCCCCGGGAAATGGGTTGGCCCGGTCGCCGCTGCGCAGGCCCGCCTCTACGTGGCCCACCGCTATGCCCGCATAGTGGGCCGCAATGGCGGCGGCCATGGCACTCGTGGTGTCGCCCTGAACCAGCACCCAATCCGGACGCTCGGCCTGGAGAACCGGCTCGAGACCGGAGAGGGTAAGTGCGGCAACCTGCGTCGGCGATTGATTGGGTCGCATGATATCCAGGTCGACATCCGGCACGATGTTCCAGACTTCTAGCACCGAATCCATGAGCTCGCGGTGCTGCGCCGTGACGACCACCGTGGTCTGATCGCCGGTCGATCGTCGCAGCCGATCAATGACTGGCGCCAACTTTATCGCCTCCGGACGCGTGCCCAGAATGACCATGACTTTCACGGCCGCCTCGCCTCCCTGTGCCTAGTGGCTTCCGCACTCGCCGGTCCCGGCTGCCCGGCAGGCTCGGTAGGCGCCCGTCGCTCTGCCCGTCGCGGCGTGCGCACCCACGCCACCTTTCGTCCAGGCAAGCGGGCTCCCAGAGCCAGCACAACTCGCCAGACGGCAAACCATGGACCCCAGAGCAGGGCCAGGTAGAGTCGGGCCGGTGCCCGGTCGAGCGCCAGGGCCAGGACAGGATAGGCACACAGGGCCAGCAGCGCTGTGAGCCAGCTCGCGACCTGTACCGAGAGCGCTGTACCCGGGAGAAGAATCTGAGTTATCAGCCCGGCGACCGAGAGGCAGACCAGAGTAGAGAAGGCCGGCGTAACGGCCTGCAACAGGCTGTCCAGAATCCGGGCGCTGCGGCGGCGCCACAGCGCGCGCAGCAGCTCGCGCACATGCCGGTGACTCGCCTGGTAGGTGCCACTCAGCCAACGCAGGCGCTGCAGCTGAGCCGCACGCCAGGTGGGAGGAGCCTCTCCATAACCCACGGCCTCCGGAGCATACGCGATGCGGACGTCGTCAAGCAGCAGCTTCAGCCGCAGGGCATAGTCCTCGGTGAGACCACTCTGTTCTGCGTAGCGATCGAAGAGCGCGGCTCGAAACGCGATCGAGTCGCCCATGTGTTTGGCCGACAGCCCCAACTGGCTTCGGCCAAGGTTCCCGAAACGATTATCGACGCGCATCATGGCGTCAGCGAGCGCCGGATATGCTCCCTCGTGCCCGTTGGCGATCCGGTGTTGACCCTGGACGACCTGCTCCCCGGCCAACAGCCGGTGGTTCATGGCCTTGAGGAAGTCGGTGGCAACTCGCGTGTCAGCGTCGAAGATCGCAACAGCGTCGAATGCTTCAGTCGACCGAATCTGCTGCCACAGCCATACCAAGGCAGCCCCCTTGCTCCCGGCCGGCGCTTCGAAGCGCTCGAAGACCGTTGCGCCGCCGGCCCGGGCGACGGTGGCGGTGCCATCCTGGCAGTGGTCGGCAACAACGTAGAGCCGATATTCGTCTGGCGAGTAGTCGTGTTGGCACCACGCCGCCAGGGTAGCGCCGATAGTCGCCGCCTCATTGTGAGCTGCAATGAGAACCGCGAAACGCAGCCGCTCAGCCGGCTCAGGAGGTAGCCGCAGCGGCCGCAGACTGCCCATCGCGATAGTCCAGAGATAGACGGTCGAGCCGGCGACCAGGAATAACAGCGCTGTGGGCAAAAGACCAACCACGTCCGCCAGCGGGTTCATAGCGCCGGGAGGGCACGCATGAGGCCCAGATACCGCCGAGCTGTGTGCCCAAGCTGCTGGCGTTGCCGACGGCCGACCAGGGGCCAGATCGCCAGCGCCCCCACCCTCGCCAATGCGGCCACGAGCAGCAGCGCCTTGTAAGCTAAGACTGTGCCAGGGCCCCGATTGCGGCGATAGAAGCGCACTTTTGAACCGTAGAGCGCCAGGAACATCGATTCCGGCGCGGCGCGCGTGCTCGCGCCGCCGTGATGCACCACTCGCGCGGCGGGCAACCACTCAATTCCCCACCCGGCGCGCCTCAGTCGCTCGCAAAGTTCAACCTCCTCGGAGTACATGAAGTAGCCGTCATCGAAACCACCGACCTCCAGGAGCGCATCGCGCCGCACCAGCATGCAGGCGCCTTGCACCACCTCGACGGCCGACGGCCTTTCCAAGCTCAGCTCACCGTCACGGTACAGCAAGCCCGGCAGTATGCGGCTCAGGTGCATCATGTGCACCAGTTCACGCCAAGGCGTAGGAGAGCGCGCACAGGACATCTGTGGCCTGCCGTCCGGCGCGACCAGAAGCGGCGCCACCACACCCAGCTGTGGCCGGGCGCGCGCGTGAGCCAGCATCCGGCCCAACGCCTGCGGCAGCAGGCAGGCGTCGCTGTTGAGCAGCAGGACGTAGCGGCCAGCACAGCGCGGGATCGCCTGGTTGTTTCCCCGGGCAAAGCCGACGTTCTCGGCGTTGGCGATCAAGTGCACTGCAGGGTAACGAGCCCGGACCATCTCCACACTGCCGTCGGACGAACCGTTGTCAACCACCCACACCTCGAGCGCTGCTTCCCGGCCAGCCGCAACAACCGAGTTCAGGCACTCGGCCAGCAGCTCTCGGGTGTTCCAGTTGACGACTACTACGGAGACGTCCACGTCAGCCGGACGCGGCAGTCTGTTCATCGGCATCGGTGAACCCGGTATGGGATCGCTCACTCTCGCGCACACGGCGCCGGATCCGTACCGTGCGCGCATCCTCGCGGCGCGCCGAGAGCCAGCCGAAGAGTAACCCGCCCACCAGAACGAAACACAGCGCGAGCACCATATGCCCCGGGGTTATGGCCACCGCCAAAGTGGCGGTCAGGCCCCACACGAGGAGTGGTACCCACAACGGCCGACGGCCATTGAGCGGGATCAAGCGCCCCCCAGCCGATCGCGGATGGCGATGGCAATGGCATGCTCGAGAAGCAGGTGAATCGACTCCTGAATACCGATGTCAGGGGCCGGCACGCAGAGGCAGTGGTCCACCAGGTGCCGCAACTCGCCGCCTCGATCGCCGGTCAGACCGAGGGTGCGAGCACCGATGTGCCTTGCCGTCTGAACCGCCCGCAGAATGTTTGGTGACATACCGCTGGTCGAGATGGCCACAAGCAAGTCCGTTTCGTCCATCAGGCTCGAAAGCTGCCGCGCGAAGGTCTCGGCGTAGTCGAGATCGTTGGACCAGGCAGTGATCAGCGGCACGTTGTCCGCCAAAGAGTAAGCCCGGAATCTCGGCCCATCAGGAACCGCGGCCCACTTGTTTAGGTCGTTGGCCATGTGAGAGGCCGTGGCCGCGCTGCCGCCGTTGCCTATCAGGTAGATGCGCCCGCCCGCGGCTGCTACCTCAACAATCAGATCGGCAGCGAGCCAGATGTCAGCGCTCGAAAGGCCGGCGATCGCCGCTGCCGCCCGATCCAGGCACTGGCGCACGCAGTCAGCGGCGCCCACACTCGCAGCTGCACCAGGACCGCCGCGAGTAGTGGCGTCTTGGGCGTCTTGCGACAGCCCGTCACCTCCCGCGGAGGCTATTGCAGACTTCACTTGACTCATCGGCCCCTCCTGCCATGGTGAGCGCGGTCGCGACCAAGCCCAACGACGTCAGCCCTGTCCGGCGCCCCTTGCCAGCTAGCTGCGCATTGCCTCTCGGCCCCAGACCGGGCCGCGGTAAGACGGTCGTGCTTCCAGCATAACGGCCTTGCCGCACGCCATCCCCGAATTCTCCCCGACGATTGCCCGCGTCTCCGATCACCGCGCCGGCCCCTTCTGGTGTCCCGGAGACCGCGGCAGCCAGCGGTGGGCCTGGTGCCGCACCGCCGCAAGTATACCTGCCAGTGCCCAAAGAACCCAGCCCGGCTTGGCGCCAATGGCGATAGTGTCCAGAGTGCCGTGCACAGCCCAGACCAAGAGCCCGAGGCCCAAACCCGCCACCAGCGGCGCCAGCGGGGAGCCGCGTAGACGGCGCTGGGCCCGCCAGATCATCCAGGCCACACCGCTCATCAGGCCCACCACGGCCACCAGGCCTGGCAGGCCGTAGTCCAGGCCGGCCTGAAGCAGCGTATTGTGGACATGCGGAAAACCTTGGTAGATGAAGCCACCAGCATATTCAGCCTTTAGCCCATGCACAAGGGGGAAGTTGTTCAGCCCGATGCCGGTGCCCGGCCTCTCTTGCAGAAGCGCCATCCCCTGGCGCCACAATTCCTGTCGGCCGGCCAAGGCAGCCGTCAGCGGCCTGGCAAATGGCAGAACGCCGAATGGAGAGCCCTGGCCGAGCAATGTCGCCAGCACGGGCAAGGCAGCCAGCCCGGGCGCTGCTAGAGCTCGCCACCAGGTCCAGCGGCCCCTGGCAGCGAGCAAGAACCACAGCGCGAGGCCGACCGACAGCCAGGCATTCCGCGACTGGCTGAGAAGCAGCATGATGGCACAAGCGCCGACCGTGAGCAGGGCCAGGGCACACAAGTATCGCGGCGGCGCTGTCTCCGCGCCCCGGTCACCACCCGGCCACCACAGCAGGCCGGCGGCCAACATCCCGAACACCCCGGCCAGGCCACCCACCGTGTTGGGGTGCACCCCCGCCCCGGCCAGCGTGGGGTGTGGCACCTCCTGGATCCAGCGGGGCAGCCGGGCCAGCAAGGGTGCCAAGGCTGGCACTTTGGCGTTCCAGTCGACGCTCACCAGGGCGACGGCCAAGATGCCGAGGCCGGCCACGAGCATCCGGGCAGTGGCCAGCCACGCCTGGCGTGGTGTCTTGATGCTGTTGGCCAGGGCATAGTAAAGCGCTACGGCGAAGAGAAGGCTGCAGGCGCGCGAGGTGGCGGCAACCAAATCGCGCGCCACCAGACAGGCGCCTGGCAGCGTCAACAGCAAGGCCACGATCGGCCCATCCAGGCCGGTGCGGGTGGTCCAACCACCGCGCATCCGATACCGCCCCCACCACAACAGGCCGATCCAGGCCAGGGCAAGACACTCCAGGCCGAATGCCCCCCCGCCAGCCAGGCCGCCGAGACGCTCGGCGAACCATTCCGGGAGCACCAGGAACGGAGCGGCAAGCAACACCAGCCAGGCCTCGTGTCGCGCCAGCAACAACCAGGGCCCGAAAGCCCCAGCGCGAGGCGATCCGGCCAGCAAGTCGGCACCCGCCGCCGGCGGCGGCATCGCCGCTATCGCCAACCCCCCCGCGGGCCACTACCCGCGGTGCGGGCCGGTACCGGACACCTGCCCGGTCGGGAGTCGAGCAACACCCGCGATCCACTGAAGTCCAGCTGAAAACGCAGCTCCCGATAGCGGGCCAAAGCGCGCCGCACTTTCGCCTGGTCCCGGGGTCGCACGTACAACAAGAGGTAGCCGCGGCCGCCGGCACCGGTAATCTTGCCACCGATGGCCCCCGCTCGAGTGGCAAGCTCGTACATGCGGTCAATCCTGGGGTTGCTGACGCCAGTGGCCAGCTGCTTCTTCAACATCCAGGACTGGCCCATTAGCTCACCAATGGCATCGAGCTCGCCGCGCAGCAGCGCCTCCCGCCCCTGGCAAGCCAGCTGCGCCAGCGCGCGAAGATGAGGACGGTGAGACTCAATTTCCTGTCGCTGCGCGGCCAATAACGCTGTGTTCTGGTGGGCATCGCCGGAGTAGAACAACAGCAATCGGGCAGCCAGCCGGCGAGCTGCTCGGCGGTCGCCGGCAGGGAGCGCATCCTCGACCTGAATACCGTCTGCAGTGAAGACCACAAATCGAAGGCCACCGTACGCGGCCAGGTACTGGTCCTGCTTGCCGATTGGCCGCCGCAGACGACCGATCTCCACCTCGCAGGCTCCGCTGGCCAGATCGGCCGCCGTCGGCCGCCGGCCCAGATACGTCCAGAAGGCATTGAGTAGGCCGACGGTTACAGTGCTGGAGGAACCGAGTCCGGTGCCCCTAGTGGGGATGTCCGCCAGGGTGGCCACTTCGACACCGCCTGCGATGCCCACGTGCCGCAGCGCCTCGCGAACGAGCTCGTGGCGCAAGTCGCCCACGTCGCGTACTGTCTGGGTGCGCGTGTAGCTCACCCGAACCCGCTCGTCGTAACGGCGGTTGAGGGACACATAAATGTACTTGTCGATCGCCGCCGCCAGCACGCAACCTGGCTCACGGCGGTAGAACTCCGGGAAGTCGCTACCGCCGCCCAATAGCGAGATGCGCAAAGGAGTGCGAGTCACGATCATCTGTGGCCCTTGCCGTGCCTGTGGCCCAATCGTCGGAAGTAGTCCACCGTCCGCGCCAGGCCTTCCTGAAGACTGACCGTCGGCCGCCAACCAAGCTCGGCACTCGCCCGGGCGGCCGACAGGTAGATGCGATAAGTCTCGCCTGGCTTGGGCGGGCCATGGATCGGAGACCGCGTGTAGCCGGTGAGTCCGGCCAGGCACCTGAAGATCTCGTTCACGCTGACCGGCTCACCCCAGCCCAGGTTATAGACCTGCCGGGACCCCGCCTCCTCCAAGACGAGGAGATTGGCCTGGGCGCAGTCCGAAACGTAGACGAAGTCCCGCTCCTGATCGCCGTCGCCGTTGATGGTGCAGGACTCATCGGCGATCATTCGGCTGGCAAAGACAGCCACAACGCCGGCCTCACCAGCCGGATTCTGGCGCGGACCATACACGTTGGGATAACGCAGGATGGTGTAGTCCAGGCCACGAGTGGCACAATAGAGTTCCACGTAATGCTCAACGGCATGCTTCGAAGCTCCGTACTCGCAGAGTGGCCGGATAGGATGAATCTCGTCGACCGGCATGTACTCCGGCTCGCCGTACACCGCGCCGCCACTGGAGATGTAAATGAACTTCCGCACGCCGAACTTGACCGCCTGCCACAGAAGGTTGATGCTCCCCAGGATGTTCACCTCGGCGTCGTATAGCGGCTCAGCGGTTGACCGCCGCACGTCCATCTGGGCGGCGTGGTGACTGACTATTTGCGGCCGCTCGCGCGCAAACACCTCGGCAATGGCCGGCTCGCGTATATCGAGCTCGTACAGCCGGGCGCGAGGATCGACATTCTCCCGGCGGCCAGTACAAAGGTTGTCGATGACCGCCACGTCATGGCCGTGAGCCAGCAACTCGTCCACGACATGAGAGCCAATGAACCCGGCGCCGCCAGTCACCAGAACGCGCATTGCCCACTAGTCCAGCAAACGTTCACCGCCCGTGCCCCAGCTACCTCTGGCTACTTGACCCACACCGGGTCCCAGTCGTTGAAGCGGCTGGGCACCGGCGCATGCTGGTCGCTACCATCAGCATTCATCACGTAGAGCTGTTTGCGACCGTCACGGTTAGACCAGAAAACTATCCGACTACCGTCGGGCGACCAAGACGGATGTTTGTCCCATTCCCACAGATTGTTCGTCAGCCGCATATTCCCGGTACCGTCCCGGAGCACCTTGAAGATCTCGTCGCCGCCGGCCATCTGGGATACATAGGCAATCCACTCACCATCTGGGGACAGGACAGGGTCGTAGTGGACGTAGCCCGGCACCGTGACTTCGCGGCCGGTGCCGGTCTCACCTTCGTGGACCACAACCTGAGTGCATCGCCGGGCAGGATCCCCGGGCACCAGCACCTTGCCGCGCTCGCCCACAACTGGCGTCGCGCCGCTGCCACACGGCACCTCCATGACCGAGACAGCCAGCTCTTCCCGGCTCACGTCGACCGATCGGGCCAGCTGATAGGGCCAGCTCTGAGTCACCTGGCCAACCCGTCCGGAGGCCGGATCCCAGACCATGAGGCTGGTCTGACCGAATCGGTCCGAGAGAAAGAGCACCATGCCCTTCAGCCGCTGGTATTCGGCTTGGGGGTAAGGCGTGGGCGTGGGCGACGCTGGAGCCTCGGTGGGCTCGGCCACCCAGACCACCAGCGGGACCGCTGTCGGCTCGCCCGGTCGCGGCCCGGGGGTCGGCGGCGGTGGCACGTATGCCAGCCGCAAGACTGGTCGCTGGCCAAAGCCCTCTCCGTAGCCGGTATCCCAGGCGAAAAGGTTGTCGGCGCTGCCGACAGCGCTGCGAAGCCGAAAGGCCACCTTGCCCTGCGCCAGCCGCTCGGTGAGAATGCCCAGAGCAGCCTCGGAAAAGGGCAGCACGTTGACCCGACGCGGCGCCAGGTCGCCGGGCTCGAGCTGCCAGGCCACTCCTGTTTCCCGCGCGGGGGCTGTCTTCAGCGTGGTGTAAGTGAGCTTGTCAAAGGCGTCAGCCGCCTCCGGGTCCAGCATCTCCACGTACCACACGCCGCTGGTGCCCAGGCGCTCATCGCTCAAGCCTGTCAGCTCGAGAGCGGCGTAAGTAAGCCGCGAACCGGCCGGCACCCGCTTCAGCGGGATTACCAGGCCGCCCACATGCTCGGTGCCCTGAAAGCGGCCCACATTCAGGCTGCGATCGCCAAAAGCCGGCAGCTTGTCGGCAGCGTTGAACGAGGCCACGCCTCGTTCAACCGGCGTGAGCGCGGCAACAACCCCGCCCGGCAAAGCCGTCGGTACCACCGCTGTCTCGAGCGGCCCCAGGCCAGGGCGGGGAGACCGCGGCGTCTCTGTCGGCGGGGGCGTCGCGGTAGGCGTGACGGTGGCCATTAAGGCTAGAGCCCGCTCGCGAATCTGCGTCTGAGGGGTCGGCAGTGCCGCTGACTGACCGAACGGCGCCGCGGAGACGAGGAAGTAGACGATGATGAGCAGTAGCAGCGCCGCCACCCCGAGAAGGGTCCATTCATCCGCCGAGAGCGCCGCCAGCCTCTGGGCCAGCGTGCGGGGTCGGGTCGGCGCTGTTGGACGCGAATCAAGGCCCGGTTCGTCTAGCACCGCAAGTGCCGGCGCTGCCGCCTCATCGACCGTCTCCGACGAAGTCTCCGGAGCGGCGGACCCGGACGCAACGTCCTGCCCGGCTGCTCGGGCGATGAAGAGTGGGCACTCAGCGTAGCGGCCAAAGCAGAAATCAGCTTGGGTCGCCTCTTTCAGGCGCCGGGGGGGCTCAATGGCATAGCAGCGGTGGCTGTGATGAACCCCGATGAAATGCGTGCTCCGGTCGCGCACGCTGCCCAAATGGGGACAGGTCCCCTCACTCACCAGCTCCTCCTCGTTACCCTTTTGCGCCGGCCGCAGTGGAAGCGGCCCTACTTGAACGCCGAGCGCAAATCATCAATCATGCGCTGGAGCGGTGTTCGATGCCGGCGCCGCCGTCGAACGACTCGCTTCTCGGTGTGCCCTTCGCTGTCCCCCTGACCAGATGAGACTTCCTCGGGTTCGGCCTCCCGGCCGTCGCCGTAATAGTAATAATAGCCATACTTGCTGTAGTAGTAATACTTCGTATAGTAATAGGAGCCGACGCGGAAGCGATCGAGGTCGTTGATCACCACGCCCACCGGCTTCACACCAACCTTGCTGAGTGCTTCCAGTGCCGAGCGCGCCGCAGCGGTGCGCGTCACACCGGACTGACAGACCAGCACCGTCCCAGCGGCAAGGCCGGCCATTATCGCTGCGTCGGCAACTACCAGCAACGGCGGACTGTCCAGAATCACAATGTCGGCGGACTCGGTCAACGAGGCTAACAGCGCTGTCATTCGCTTTGATCGCAGAACCTCGGCTGGGTTGGGCGGCAAGGGACCGGAAGTCAGAACGCGCAACCCCGGCACATCATCGATCGCTTGCAGCGCCTTCTCCAGGGGCAAGCTGGCATCCAAGAGCAGCGAGGTCATACCCACGCTGTTGGGCAGTTGGAAGATCCGGTGTTGCACTGGCCGGCGCAGGTCCGAGTCGACGAGGATCACCCGGCCGCTTGCCTGGGCCATGACGACCGCCAGGTTGGCCGCTGTCACGCTTTTGCCCTCGCCCGGGTTGGGAGACGTAATCATAAGTGACGGGCCGCCATGCGAGAGCAAGGAGAACTCCAGGTTGGTGCGCAAGACTCGATAGGCCTCGGCTATGGGCGAGCGGGGATGCTTGAGGGTAAGCAGGACATCGCGATAGCGCGTCGTGTCCGGGGCGTGTTCAATGGTTCCCAGCGCGGTCAGACCCAGTCGCTTGGTGGCGTCATCGGCCGTCTTAACAGTGTCATCCAGGTACTCCAGAGCCAGGACAGCGAGTAGAGTGAGGCCTAGAGCCAGCGTCATGGCGAACAAGACGTTTTGTCGAGCCCGGGGCCCAACCAGCTCACCCGGCGTAGCCGGCTCAATTACCACCAGTGAGTTGACATCACTGCCTTCGGAACCCGACCGCAGCTCGGCATAGCGCTTCTGCCAGGCATCCTTCTTCTGCTCCAGCGCCGTCCGGCGGTTCTCGAGCTCGGCAATGGCGCGGGCGCTGGTCTCCAGGGCGATGCGGGCCTCGATATCGGCGGTTTCCTGGTCGGCATTCTCGATGCTGGTGCGTAGCTGGCGCATCTGACCGGCCACGAACTCGCGCTCACCCGGACTCAGCTCCCCAGGGGTGGGACTCTGCGCGATTAGCTGCCTGGCTACTGCATCAGCCAGCACCTGAACCCGCACCGGATCGGTGTCGATGACTCGGATTTCGATCAGCTGCGAGCCCGGCACTTCCTTGGCCTGAACCATGCCACGCAAGACCTGCCATGAAACTTGCAGGCCTAGCTCATCGACCACGCCCTGCAACACCGGTTTGCGCGTCGCCATGCGGGCGTACGTGCCAGCCAGCGTCTGGCTCAGATAGATGGACTGGTAGTCGGGCGCCGGGTCGCGTGTCGCCCGGCCGACCATCAGCGTGGACTGTGACGCATACTGCCGAGGGGCGGCCCGCGTCGCCAGCCAGGCGCCCGTGGCCGCCACGGCCGCCGCCAATATGAATAGCCACAGCCACTTGCGGGCAATCGCGACCAGTTCACCGATGTCGTATGATCCCATCATCGCCCCTAAGCGATCTCCGGCCAGCCACCAAACCGCGCCATGCCAGGTGGCATTCCCGACCTACCAGCCCAGCTCACCGCGCGCCGTGTCCCCGCAATACCGCCGGGATCGTCTGCCACAGAATCTGCAAGTCGAGCCAGATGGTCCAGTTGCGAATGTAGAACATATCCAGGCGGACGCGTTCCGGGTAAGGTACGTCGGAGCGACCGCTCACCTGCCACAGACCGGTTATGCCCGGCTTCACCGTCAGCAGGTTTAGGTCCCAGTCACCATACTCGGCGTGCTCGGCCGGCGTAATCATTCTAGGCCCGACGACACTCATCTGGCCAACAAGCACGTTGATGAACTGAGGCAGCTCATCGAGGCTCAGTCGCCTGAGGATGCGGCCCAACCGGGTGACGCGGGGATCATCTTGCAGCTTGTGGTTCTGCTCCAGCTCCCTCCGTAGCTCGGGCTGGCGAGCGAGAATGGCATCGCCGTCGATATACATCGTCCGGAACTTCAGGGCGTCGAACGTCCGGCCCCCCAGACCCAGTACCTTGCGGCGGTGGAACACGGGACCCGGCGAGTCGAGCTTTACCAACAGCGCCAGCAACAAGAAGAACGGAGCGCCGACCACCACCGCAGGGATGGCGATGCCGTAATCGAGCAGAGCCTTCAACAAGCGATCGATTCCTGACAGGCGTACCGGTCGGACCTGAACCAGGGGCACGTAGGCCACCTCTTTCACATCTAGCCCAGTCGTGATGACCTCGAAGAGCCCACCGGACAGGCGCAGGCGAACATCTGGCCGGCGGGAGAACCGGCGGAACAAGTCAACCAGATCGGGGCGTTCGACTTCGCCTGTCGCCACCACGATGTCCCGAATCCCGTCGGCCGACACCAAATCCTCCAGCTGCTCCAGAGTGCCGATCAGGGGGATCACACTCGCCAGATCTTGTCCCGTGGCGCCGGTGGCGGGAACCACCAGACCACGCACTTCCAAACCCGAGAGCCGATGGGCGGTCAGCTGCTCGGCCAGCGCAGCGGCCTCCGCACCAGCGCCCACGATCACCGCCGGTCGCAGGAACCAACCGCGATCGCGCAGCCTGTAGACCAGCCGTCGCAGCCGGAAGCGCTCCACCAAGACCAGCAAGAAGGCCAGTCCCCAGGCCAAGAGGAGCCAGCCGCGGGCCACTATGAACCCCGGACTCAGGAAGGTGAACACCATGATCGCCATGGCGCCCGCCGCCAGGGCCTGAAAGGCCAGAGCACACTCGCGGGTACCACCCAGCAGATTGCGCTCGTCGTACAATCCGATCAGCCAGAAGAGGCCCAGCCAGAGCGCCGCCACCATAATCGCCAGCCGGGCGTACCAATCCGGCCGACCGGCGCCGGTAACATCGAAGATGGTCACACTGGAGTGGAAACGCAGCCAGTAGGCAACCGCCAGCGCAGTGGCCAGGGCGACAGCGTCGCCGACCACGAGCAGCAGCCGGTGGAGCCGCTCCTGCTGCTCCAACGAGAGCGAGCTCGAGACAGTGAGCGGCCGCCTCAGCGGCCACAGCCCGTTCACGCTGCCTCCCCTGGACGAGTGTCCCGCAAGGCCACCACACCGCCCAAGAGCAGCCAGCCTACAAAGCTGTCGCGAAAGCCACGCAAACCCACGTTGTAGGCAAAGGGGAAAATCCAATCTGCCAGCAGGCCGGCGAAGAGCATGCCAATGAGTCCGCTGGCACAGGCAGCAAGATAGGCCCGGTCCAAATACTGAGTCTGCTGAGCAAACTTACGTCGGATTTCGCGGAAGAGCGCGATGATCAACCACATTAGAGCGCTGACGCCCACCAAACCTGCCTGACCAAAAACATCCACATAAGTGCTGTGCATGTTCACCTGCGGCTGGTAGGTGTAGTGCAGCCAGCCGGTGGTGGGATCGAAGTAAGCGAAATAGCCCAATACATCTCGCCAGTAGTGCCAATAGGCGGCCAGACCCAGCCCAAACAGCCAGCGGTCGCCCATCATGGTCAGCAGCCCGCGCCAGGCCAGGATTCGGGTCTCTAAACTCCACAAGTCGGCGACCGCGACTTCGGGGAGCACATAGAGCGCGAGAGGTACCGCGAGCACGCCACCAGCCACCATGGCCCGCAGCGTAAAGCCTCGCCCCAGACGGACCGCTACGAGGGCCACGAGCGCCACGAGCGGCGGTAGCCAGCCCGACTGCCAGCCACTGCCCGTGCGCATCGACAACAAGACCATCGCTATCGCTGCCAGGCCCAGAAACCAACGCCAGCGCAGTCTAAGGTCGAATCGAAACAACGCCCAGGCGCCGGCGAGGGCCACGAACCAGATGCGGAAGATCGGACCCTGGAGCAGCAACCGCCGCCGAACGCCGGCCAGTGCGGGAAGACTCAGGCCGGCCAGCAGGATCCCTCCCAGGAGGAGCACCACCAACACCAGCAATCGCAGTGCCCGCCGCTCCGGCAACCAGTTGCCGCCCAACCAGAAAGCACAGGCCGATAGGGCGAAGATCGCCCATTGGGCCAACTGGACCATGAGAAAGTTCGATTTCACAACCGCCCGAGGATCCCAAAGCGCCCAGCCGGCCAGAATGCTCACGCCAGTCGCCAGGACCAGCGCCAGCCAGGGTAGGTTGGCCTCGCTCGGCAAGAGCCGCAGGTGGCGTCCGGTAGCCATGCGCAGAAACCAAAGGCCCGTAACCGCCACGACACCCACCATCGCCACGTTGATCGCCGAGGCGGTGCCAGTGCCGATCTCGAGCGGCACGAAGGCCACCGCCAGGAATAGCCCCGGCAAGGCCAACTGCGGTCGCAGCCACACGAGCGCTCCGATCACGGCGAGGAAGGGCGCTAGCGACAGTAGTCGCGAGGCGTGGCTACCAGCCCAGACTGCGCCCAATAAGACCACCACGGCAGCCCAGAGTCTGTGGTAGCGGCCGTCACGAATCAGTCTAGTGAGCGCGGCCGAATCGGCGCTCCATCGACGCAACGGATAGTCTGCCATGGCGCGCCGCGGGTGATCAATGTTCCAGGTGGTCACCTTACTCTTACCGCTTTTTTCCTCATGCCCGTCTGGGGTACTGCTATAGTGAAACTCACGTCTCCGAACCGCGGCTAATCCGCTTTCCTACCAACCCCACCTGCGCGGCGCCAACCTTAGGCGTGCACAACGCCCTGGCAGCGGTGGGCAGCAGCCAACCAGCCCACATACGGCCACAGCGCACATGGTTAACGCGAGGGAGACCTTGTCAGGTACGGGTTGACCAGCGAGCTGACCCTTATGTCATCGGCCAGGGACTGACCGGAGGCAGACGGCCCATAGCCAGTCAATCCACTTCTGGATGTCACCCGCCCAGAGTATCATACATTCGCAGTGAAGGGCCAGTCCGAGACCGAGCCGCATTTCGAGCTGGCGCTGGGCACTCGGGCATGGGTGGTGAAGTGGAATTGCACGCGCCCTCCTGGAGAGAACGGACCCGCGACCCGGCGGCGCGGTCTAGGAACGATGGCACGCTGGGCTCGCCGTCGGGGAGCCGCGTGGCGAGGCAATGCATGCTTAAGTGGCCGCAGGGCTTGGTGCAGCTGGCATTACTCGCGTCCGCCGTTCTGGCCGCACATAGCGCTGTTGGCCACTCCATGGCCGAGGCCCCAGGCACCCAAGGCGCTTACGGATCAGGTGCATCGGCGGCCCAGCTTGAACAGGGCTCCCTGGTCCACGTCACGCCTGGGCCAGGCCCATTACGCAACCCGAGGCCGGCCTATGGCAGCGCAGCTGTCAGGGATCAGGCGGCGACAATCACCCACCCCGGTGCTCCGGTGTGGACTCTGCAACAACGGCTATCTCAGAGCGCGGTCCTGGAGGCCGCGGAAGTCGTGGCCTTGTGGGGGCCCCGCTACACTGCCTACCGGCCGCTGCCGGCTGAGCCTGCCGACGTGAGCCTCGCTTGGGGCAACGACGCGCTCTGGCTGGCTACGGAGACGGAGGTCGGCTCGCTCCGCGACGGCGTGTGGGAGACACCGCAACAACCGCCAGAAATCACCAAGATGTTCGCCCTCGCCGTCACCGCCGAGTCGATCTGGGCATTCGGACTGGATGGCGGCGCCTGGCGACGTCGCGGCGACACCTGGTCGGCGCTCCCCCCGCCACGAGTAGCCGACTTCTACGACGCCGCTGCCCGATCGCCGGACGACGTGATCGCCGTGGGATTCGACTACGGCCAGGAAGAGGGCGTGATCGTAAGCTGGGACGGCGCCAGTCTTGACCCGCTGGCCACGCCCAACCTGCACCACACGCTTCTTTACGCCGTGGCGATCACACCCGGCGGCGAGGCATGGGTTGGCGGCTGTGACTACAGTGATCGGCCGGTCTTGCTGCGCGACGGGGGCACTCATCACTGGACGTTGGCGGCGAGCCCGCCGCTCGCCGGCTGCATCTACGACCTGGCCTTCAGCCCGGACGGCCTGGGCTTGGCTGCCAGCGGCTCCGACCTGCTCATGCTGGACGGCGACTATTGGCGACCGGCACTCGTCAGGCCGCCGGAGGGCCGGCAGTGGGTGAGAGTGGTGGGCACGCCGGCGGGTCCGGCGACCACCCAGGAGTCAGGTGAGCCTCATGGGCCATCTCGCCTGACTCGGCTAGCCGGAACGGGCTGGGCCATGGCCGGCAATCCCACCTGGCGGGGTTACACCGGTGGCACGGTTCCCTGGTACTTCGACGGCTACGGCTGGCGGCCGGCTGGCCTGGACTTCCGGGGCATGGAAGGGCCACTGGCCCCGTGCGGCGCGAGCGATGAGGCCGGCGCCTATCTGGATCTCGCTACCGACGGCGTGAGCGCCTTCTCGGTATGCCGCAGCACGGACACCTCAGGCCGGGAGGACCGGGCCACCGTTGTCACACTCGATCGCGGTGTGATCAGGCCGGCGCATCCGCTTCTGGAGACAGCCACGACAGTGGCCGCCACAGGTGGGCCGGCGGTCTGGGCTGGCGGTCGCGGCGCCTGGCCGCTTGTCCAGCACCGTGGCACGTGGCAGCCGACGACCATTGAACGGGCCAGCGAGAACCACCACTTCGCTATCGAAGTGATCGACCTCGCGAGCGAGAGTGTCGGCTGGGCACTCGGCAGCGAGTCCGACACTTATCCTGTCAGCGGTGACCTGACCACCTGGCAGTGGAACGGGACCGCCTGGCGGCGCTGGCCACTACCGACCGGAGTGCAGATGAGCACGAGGCTGCGGGCCTCCCCAGATGGCGGCGCCTGGTTGGCCAGTCGCTCCGGCCAGCTGTGGGCGCACGACAGCGTTGAGTGGCGTGTGGTGAAGACCGCTCCGCCGGTCGCCTACGAGGTTCGCTCAACCGCTGGCGGTGCGCCTTTTGATCTGGCAGACGCTGGCGGCCAAGTCGTTGGCTGTCTGGTGGCCAACGACGGTCTGTATCTGTATGAAGGCGGCGCCTTCCGCCGCGTCGGTCGGCTGCCGCGCGGGCACATCGTCGACCTGGAGCTCGCTGATGGCAGCAACGGTTGGGCGATTGCCACCGATCCCTTTGCCGCTGGTACGCCCGCCTCGCCCAGCGGGGTACTACTGCGCATCCGCGATTGTCAGGCGGCCGAGCTGCGAGTTGAGCTGCCACAGCGCCTGCCCAACGTGGTGGGTACGGTTCGTGACGTGGACTGGTGGCTGCTGTCGGCCCTGAGCCCGGAGGAAGTCTGGCTAGCCGGCGTCGTGACCGGCCCGTGGCTCTATGCGCCCGTGCTTGTCGGGCTGGCGGCGGGATCCAGTGTGGCCAGTGCACGGCCGCTGATTGTGCCTTCCTGCGCCATCCGCAGCATGGTGGCACTGCCCGCCCGGTCGGGCACTGACGTCTGGTTGGCCAGCGATGCCCCATGTGGTCCGAACCCCAGTGGCGCATTTGGTCGGTATGCCGGCCCAGTAGGACAGCTTGCGGTGAGAGCCGTGGTCGGACGCACCTACCTACCGAGCGTGCGCCGGGGCGGCGCTGAGGAGGGTCATCTGGGCGGCGCCTCCGGCGCCCCTGAACACATCCCGCGCCCTTCCACGGGCGACCGCTGACGCTCGCCGCGCGGCTCCCCCGCGCTCGGCGATCCCGCTGGTCCGGTCCGCTGTCAACCACTGAGGCTGATCCAACGCGCGGCGTCAGAGAGCCGCCTTGCCGGAGGCTCTGCCCTGTCGCCATCGTGTCGTTAAAGCGGCGCCTTGGCCCACCTCCTGGCTCCCCTTCGTCGCTAGGCTAGAGACAGCGAATCCCAACGGCCACGGCTGGCCGCCAGACAACCGGCTGCCCGCAGCGCTTGCCGGGTGCCCTTTGGAGCGCGCCAGCTTCGGCCGACAACAGCAAGGAGTCCCAATGAGCCCCTTCTCCTCTCGACCAAACGCACTGCCCAAGGCCCGATTGGCAGTCCTCGCTCTTGCCGTGGGCGTAGCGGCGTTGGCCCACCAGCCGCCAGGCACTGGTCGGCACGGTTCCGCGGTGGCACACCGCAGCCTATCCAGTGAGGAGCTGGTCATCAATGAGGTCGACTACGACCAACCGGGCACCGACACCGCGGAGTTCGTGGAGCTTCGTAACGTCTCCGCTCAGCCCATCAACCTGGCCGGCTACTACCTGCTCGGCATCAACGGCGGAGCATTGCCGGCCACGGTCTACCGTCGCGACCATTTGCCATCGGTCATCCTGCTCCCCGGCCAGTATTTTGTGATCGGGTCCCCGCTGGTCCCCAGCGTGGACTTTGTGGTCGGCAGCACCAACATTTGGCAGAACGGCGCGCCGGACGCTATCGCCTTGGTCAAGAACAGCACCGATAACCCGGCCAACGACCAGCTTGTCGATAGCGTCAGCTATGAGGGAGACACCCTAGGCGGACCACCAACTGGTGGCTTCTGGACTGAGACCGCCGGCGAAGTGCCAGGTGACGATGGCTCCGACATGTACGCGGGCATCTCCCGGTACCCGGACGGGTACGACAGTGACGACAACGCCGCCGACTTTGCACCGCGCTGTATCACACCGGGGGAACCCAATACCAGTCGCAGCGCACCATGCACCGGGCCGGGCACGCCGAGCGAAACCCCAGAGCTGCCAACCCCAGCCCCAGGGGAGGCAAGCCCAACCGCACCAGTGACGCCGACCCTCACTAGTCCGGCACCCACGACGGTGCCACCAGAGCCTACGGCCGCGACGCTGACGCCAACTGGCGAGCCCACAGCTCCGCCTGCCCAGGCGACGGCGACGGCCAGCCCGGCCACGCCTCTGGCCACAGCCACGCCCCTCACCGGGCCGCCGCTGCCATCCGTCACGCCCCAGGGGCCCGATCCTACACCCGCGCCCGGACCACCCACCGCGATCGAACTCGACTACTTTGTTGCCTATCGGTTTCCCGAACGGGTTATCCTGCGCTGGCGTACCCTCTCCGAGATCGACCACGCCGGCTTCCTGATCTGGCGCCAGGACAGGCCCGGCAACGGACAATACGTCACCGTGCGGCTCATCCGGCCGCCAGCTGGCGGCGGCGAGCTGGCCGGCGCTACGTACGCTTTCGCGGACCCGGCTCCGCCGGCCAAGGGATCCACATACTGGCTAGATGACGTGGATTGCCATGGCCGAATCACTCGCCACGGACCGGCCCACTTTGTCCGCTTCCACCAATCCGAGCGCCCGGCCCAAGTCTCCTCTTGGGCCCGACCGCCAGATGCCCCGCAAGGCCCAATCGCGCAGCAGTGAAATGGCAACCGACAGCAACCCGATAGACGAGGCGAAACTCATGAACGAGCACCGAACTCCACCCCCAACCGCGTCACCGGCCGGCAGGCAGAATCAGATGGTTCCGTCGACAGCACAGCGGCAGGCATCCACCCAGACCCAGGCGGCTGCCAACACACTACAGCAACGGATGACCGGCGAGTCCGAGAGCCCACTCATCCCCAGGCCGCGCCATCGCTACCAGAAGCCGAGGCTACTTCTCATCGGCTCAGCGGCGGATCTACTGGACGCTCTGGGGCCGGCGCAAGCGAACTACGGCGGTACAGGGCTGCCATGACCTGCTCGTGATGCCGCGCCTGCGCGGCGGCCGCACAGAGGCCCTGGCTGATGGCCCGACGCACTTTCCGCGCCTTCAGCCAGGGCTGCCCCCTCCCGGAGACCTACCGTCTAGGCGATGATGGGACGAGGGCAAACGGTAACAGCAACCGCAGGCCGGGCGTCGCTGGGTCGAATTCCGTCGGGCTGGCCGTTGGCGCTGGACTTAGTTCGAGGGTCGCCGTGGACGTGGGCGCAGGCTCTTCAGTAGCCGTCGGTGAGTCTGTCGCCGTCGAGGGCGGAGCGGAAGGTGTGGCCGAGGGCGAAGGCGGCTCGATGGCCGTGGCCTCGGCCGTTGCAGATGCCGGGGGGGTGAGCGTGGCGCTCGGCTGGGGAGTCGGCGACGGCATCGACTCGTCCTGATAGCGCAAGATCACTCCCCCGTCTCCCACAGCCCAACCCAGGCGGCTGCTGGCCATGTGGATACCCCTGAGGGTGCGACCTGGGTCGCCGCTAACCTTGACGCAGCGCCAGAGACTCCCATCCAGATAGGCCACCGTGCTGGTCCTGGCATTTGCTGCCCCGACCAGCCACCCTTCGCCACGCGACAGCAGATCGATGTCATAGATGTTGATAGCCAGCAGGCGCCCGTTGACGTCGCGCAACGGTATGGCAGCGTTGTCGAACCAACATTGCGTCTCAAGGGAGTCGTCGTGGCAGGAGCCAGAGTAATGATTCATCCGGCCACGCACGCCGCCGTCCCAACCATATAGTGGGTCAGCCAGATCAACAGCGTACAGCGTGTCCACGCCCGAATGCCCGAGGCGTGGCCACGAGCCCGTTCCACCGGGAGTCTCATAGTACCAAGACTCCGACCCGTCCTGGCCGACAGCCCAGGCTTCGCGCGGCGAAAGAATCTTCACGTCGTAGAGATGCTTCGCAATGTTGTTGGCCCCCGACCAAATCCGCCATCGGCCGTTCGAGTAGCGCACTATTATGGCTTTTATGTTGTCGAAGTCAGCGTCGTCACCTACAGCCCACCCGTACCATTCACCGTCTTCGCTCAGCACCATGTCCAGAGCATTGAGCGGCGCAACTCGGCCCACGCCGCCGAACTCGCTTCGGTCCAGGATTCGCCACCGCTGACCATCAAAACGGGCCATGAAGCCACAGCCTGCGCAGTACTTGTCGCCCTCAACCAATCCCACTGCCCAGACATCGTCCTCGGCTTTCACAAACACATCACGGAAGTGATAGATCTTGGGCGAAGTGCTCGCAGGCTCAAGTGAGCGCTCCCTCTGCCAACGACGCCCGTCATAGGCAGCGACGCGGCCGTTGTCACCCACTGCCCATCCGATCCACTCACCATTTTGAGAGAAAACGCCGTGGACGGCTCGGAGCGCAGCACCGTCATCCGGCCAAAGCGGGTTGGTCGAAGGGCCATGCACCAACGACCAGGTGCCGGCGGGCTGCTCGCGAGTTGGCGTCGCCGTAGCCTGGTGGGGCCCCAGCGCGCCGCCGGCAGCGGGAAGCACAACGGCTATGCCCGTCCCGAGGGCAAACGTGACCGCCAAAGCACTGTGTCGCATGGTCCGAACGCCGATGTCGGCGATTCTAGCTTCGCGTGAGCGCCAGGCCAAGCCTCGTCGCCTCGCCAGGCGGATAGCGGCCAACCCGCATTGAGGGTGGTCCGGCTGGCGCCGCGTCTCGCCGGTAGCACAGTCGCGACGGGGGAATCTGTCCAGCCTAACGGCCAATGCCAGTTGTTGTGGGCGTCACTGCACGGTCGCTCAACCGTCCTTAATGTCGAGAGTGGCGCATCTTGCTGTCTCATGGGCGGTCCGTATAATCTCGCGTCCGGTTGGTGTTGAGCAGTCAGCAGTTGTGCTGACCCGACTGACCGTGCGGGCCGGCTTGTGGCACGCCCGGTTGCTGGTGTTTGCCCTGGGACGCTGGGAGGCCTGACACGGTTCAACCTGCTCGAACAGGTCGCGGCTTAGAGATCAACTGGCTCGGCGAGGGCGTGGCTACGGATTGTCATCGGCGGGCGGTCCGGGTGCTCATTGGTAGCCTCGGACTGCTCTATGCAGTCTCGATGGCGCTAGGCAACGTCGGCGCGTCGCCTGTTTCGCCCCTAGCACTGACTGCGGCGCCGTCGGTGGGCACGCCCCTGGCCAACTTCGCCATCAGGCAGGTGCAGGCCCCGCTTCAGACGACGATGGCTCCTGCGACCGACACTCCGCTGCCCACGGTGGCTATCACCGTGACCCTGGTCCCGTTTCCCACCGGTTTTCTTACCGTACCACCCACTAGCACGCCGTGGCCGACCGATACACCCAAGGTCTACACGGCCACGCCCGCGCCTACAACCGCCACGCCCAGTAGAACCCCGACCGTGGTAACCCCGACGCCGACCATCACCGGCACACGGCCTACCGAAACTGCAACGCGCACGGCGACAGCAACGCCGACGGACACCCTGACGCCCACCGTGACCAGAACACCGCTGCCGACGGCCACGCCCAAACCAACGATTAGCCGCGACATATGGCGTATCCGCCTTTACGCGTTTCCGGACCCCGTCGGCAAGAACCCATGGCCCGAACGCGGCTGCACGGGGTGCGATGGGCTGTTCACCGACGGTGATAGGTACGAGGCCGCGAACTGCCCCCTGCAGCCTCTCTCAGTGTCCGTCAAGAGCCCAGACGGCTCAGTTACCTACTGGCAGGGTTTGATTGAACGAGAAGGCGCCGGTCAGACCATCCAGGAACAAGCGGTGGTGCTCGTCCCGCCACCCCACTTGGTGATGCTGAATACCATGGACCCGCTCTGTTACACCCTGTGCCCGAACCTGCGCGCCAGTGTCCTGCTCAATCAGTCGGACTATGACCGCTCAACGAACGCCCGGCAGGGACAAGGCCGTTACTCGCAGGTCACCTGGGGCTTCTGGAAGTGTGTCGCCCCTTCGCCGACCCCGACGCCGCAGCAAGTCACACCGAGCAGCACGCCTACTGGCCCAAGCAGAACACCGATTCCTTCGCGCACATCGACCTCGACCAGAACTCCTACTTCCGCGGTCACCAACACTCCCACGCTGACGACTACGCCCACTCCTTCGTGGACGCCAACCGCCACCCTCACGCCAACCAGGACCCTGACCCCAACCGCCACGCCTACCGGAACCTGGTACTCGCCGACCCCAACCTACACGCCCACCGCGTCCATCACGCCATCGGCCACCCCCTC
>FWPV01003545.1_pt1 | contig 35101 bp, 34 predicted proteins | sample 2228371 | NCBI WGS metagenome assembly FWPV01 (sample SAMEA103939776, study PRJEB20133) | metagenome | reverse complement strand
AGGTGTCTCCTGGGCCCGGCGAACAAACTTTGTAATCCCAGCTCCAACAATGGCGACTCTCCTGAATCCCATGTCTTTCACCTCCTACTCGTTCGACAGGATAGCTACGGCCCCGGTTGTAGTGGGAACACCCCTCCAGCTCTGCGCCAGCCCGACCCGCACATCAGGGATCTGGGCCTTGCCTTTCTCACCCCTCAGCTGAAGGACTACCTCGAGGACCTTCTGTCCACCGTTGGCATCAAAGAGGTTACCCACCCCCAGGCAGCCACCTGACGCATTTACTGGCAACTCCCCATCAATCTCCGTTGCACCAGACTCCGTCAGATACCCGGCCTCGCCCGGGCCGCAAAGTTTGAGCTCCTCTAAGTGCTGAAGCTCCTTGTACGAGTATTCATCGCTGATCTCTACGAAATCTATCTCGGTCCGCGGGCTCCTTATAGCTGCCATCTTGTATGCCATCTCTGCAGCCAGTCGCGTGTACACGGCCGAACCCCAGTCTCTGCTCTCCAGGGTGGGTGTGTCCGAGCACCAACCTATTCCACGAATCCATATGGGAAGGTCGTTCAAAGACTTGGCAATATCCTCAGCAGCCAAGACCACCACCACCGCGCCATCCGAAGTCGGTGCAATATCCAAGCGATGGAGGGGATAAGAGACCAACTCAGAGGTAAGTACATCACTTACTGTTAACAGTGCCCCATGGCCGGCAAGCGGGTTTAGGAGCCCGTTTCTCTTGTTCTTTACCACCACAGCGGCGCATTGCTCCAAGCTTGAGCCCGTCTCAAAAAGATATCGGTTCATCTCCATGCCGGCAATAAAATCCGGATGCATGGCAAGGGGCCTGTTGTAATTGGGATCCATTGCAAATCCAACAACATGCGACAAGGTAACAACGTTTGATACCTTGCTCATGCACTGTACAGCTACAATTTTGCACACCCCGGAGCGAATCATCATCACTCCCTGTGCCAAAGATTGTATGAAATCGCCTGGAACTGTACTAATGGGTTTCAGCACAGCCCCCAACTGGTCATTGCAGTACTCATCCGAAATACTGTACCCCTCCAAAAAGTCCTCAGAGGTAGCCACAAATCCGTCAATATCCTTCGGTTCGACACTGGCATCCATATACGCCCTCACCGCCGCCTCGTGCGTCAGCTCGCGATACGAGACATCAGGTGTGGTGGGTCGAAAACCCGTTGTTCCAACCCCAACAATCGCGACCCTTTTGTGCATGTCAGATAGCCTCCTTTCCGAGTACGAATAAAACCCGCTTCGTTATAACGCCTCATATGTCAAAAGATTGCTCACCCCCTTCCACACAAATTAGCGTAACCTCCAGTGAACCAAAAGAAACCTAAAGCTTTCTTACCACGCCTCATTAAGTCGTCCTTACCAGCGGCCCCAACTACCGAATGGCGCAAAATGACCATTTTTCGCAATAGAATCGCTCTCCTTTTCTGGGAAGAACAGTCCAGGACAATCCACTTGATTCAAAGGGGCTTTCTCTCCCGTGCAGAAGTTACATCAGCCCCTAGGAGCTCGAAGCCACCCTCATAGTGCACCACCCTGGCGGGCAACGAGGAGCTTGAGAAAGGCCCGACCCCCCCTAGCAAGTCCAAACCATTGTGGGCGATGGCGCAGGCCAAGCTACCACGAAGGGATCCGCTTGTAAAGACCATGGAAGCCGAGAATTACCCGGCAAGTCATCGGCGACGCACAAGGTGATGAGCAGGACCAATATACACCGCACGGCTGGGAGCTTTGTGGAAAGGGCGGCAACCGATACCCGATGTCAAGATAGATGGTTGCGGCATTTACCTCTGAAGGAAGGGCTCCACCCTTAAAAGGTCAAGGCTCAAAAATGATGATTTCGTAAAGAGTCCATATTGTGTAACTTGTTGAACGGGCTTGATAAATTGCGATTTTGGTATTGACATTGTGGTGCTTTGTGTGGTGGATTTACCAGCAAAATCGGGCAGTTGAAGGGGCGCCGACCAAGGAGCTCTATGCGATGCTGGGCATCATGCTTTTGCAGCAGATGAGGGATCTGACGGACGAGGAGGCGGTTGAGCAGGTAGCGTTCAACCAGATGTGGCACTACGCATTGGGGATTTCGGATGGGGTGGAGCGCGAGGCGTATGTGTGTGCCAAGACGCTGTGGAGCATGCGGCAGTTGTTGGCGGAGCATGATCTGAGCACGGCGGTGTTTGAGGCGGTGACGGAGAAGCTGGCCAAGGTATTTTCGGTGGACCCTGCTTGGCAGCGGCAGGACTCGGTGCATGTATTGAGCAACATGCGGCATCTGGGCCGGATTGGTCTTTTTGTGCGCACGATGCGCAAGTTCTTGGTGAATCTCAAGCGACAGCACAAGGCCCTGTTTGCCCAGTTGCCTGAGCGGGTCATTGAGCGATATATGAAGGGGCAGGGCGAAGGGGTGTTTGCCCTGGTGAAGCCTTCGGAGTCGCAGCGGACGCTTGAGCCTTTGGGGGGCGGATTTGCTGTTTTTGGTGGAGCGTTTCGGGCAGATGGATGGGGTTGTGTCCATGAGCAGTTATCAGCTTTTGGTTCGTCTGCTCAAGGGGCAATGCACGGTTGAGGAAGATGCTGGGGGCAAGAGGGTGGCGGTGAAGGCCAACAGGGAGGTTGGTTCCGATTCGTTGCAGAGTCCTACGGATCCGGAGGCGGGATACAGTGGGCATAAGGGGAAGGGCTACAGCGTTCAGGTGATGGAGACCTATAGTGCGGAGGGGGAGCGACAACTGTCTTTGATCACGCATGTATCGGTGGCTGCGGCCCAGCACAGCGATGCCCATGCGCTGATTGCTGCCATTGAGGAGACGGCTGCAAGGGGTCTGGGTCCGCGGCAGGTGTTGGTGGATTCTCTTTATGGTTCTGACGACAACTGTGAGAAGGCCAGGGAGTTGGGGGTGGAGGTCGTCTCGCCGGTGGCGGGTCGTTGCGAAGGCGAAGCCATGAGCCTGACGGACTTTGGGGTGGATGATGGGGGGTAGGTCGTCAGCTGTCCGCAGGGGCAGGTTCCTCGGGAGAGCAAGCACAGGGGCGCCAGACACAGTGTTGTGTTTTCCAGGGAGATCTGTGGGGTATGCCCTCAAAGGGGACAATGTCCGGCGAAGGGGGGTAAGAGGGGTTACTACTTGCACTATGACGACAAGGCGATGCGGCTTGCGCACCGAAGGCGCTTTGAACAGAGCGAGGCGTTTTGGCAGGCGTATCGATTCCGGGCCGGGATTGAGGGGAGCATCTCCCAGATGGATCGACGCACGGGGATCAAGCGACTGCGGGTACGGGGACTGAAGGCGGTGACGCTGTGTGCCAAACTCAAGGCGGCAGGCGTCAACGTGCTTCGGGCGGCGGCCTTCAGGGTTCAAACCATGGGTCAGGGTAGGCCGAAGGGTATAGCGGGGCACGCCCTTGACGCCCTGGGACGGCTCGCACAGACCACAGTCCTCCCAGTAAGCCTTCACGCCCTCAAAATCCTCCAGTGGATAGCCTCCCCCCATCGGTCACAAGCCCCAGTGACACTCTCACTCTTTGCGAGACCATCAAAGATAATCAACCAACACTCCGACAGGACATAGAACTGCTGGATCTGCCCTCTTTTCCCCCCTCAGCACCAAACCGTCGACCACGGACACGGCCGAGACGAAATCCGTAGGATCTGGACCAGCACCGAACTCAACGGCTACATATCCTTTCCCCACTGCGCACAGGTCTTCCAGATTGAAAGGATCCGTTACGAACGCACAACCTCCAAGACCCATCACGAAGTCATGTCAGGCATCACATCCAGAGGCCCCAAGAAAGCCTCCCCCGCTCAACTGCTCAAATTCGCCCGGGGCCACTGCCCCATCGAAAACCGCCTCCACTGGGTGCGAGACGTCACCTTCGAGGAGGATCGATCTTACGTGCGCAAGGGCCACGGCGCCCAGATGCTAGCCTGCCTTCGTAACCTCGCCATCAGCCTGCTTCGCCTCGCAGGTGCCGAAAACATCGCCGCAACTCGCCGCGACATGGTCGCCTACCCCACCATGGCCCTGCCCCTGCTGGGACTCCAAAAGCTCCCTACAACACGCCCCCCCAACCATCCATAGCCCCCTTGCACCCTCAATCCATCATCAGTCGCTCCATTGCAAGTTCCCCAACCCCGATAGCCCCTCACACCCCCTTCCTCCCACACACTACGGCTCTCCCCAAACCTCCCCACCTCAACCCCCCACACCCCTCAGGACTTTGACAGGACCCTGTGGGAGGCTAATTAGACCCGCCTCTGCGTATTCCAGCCTCGACAAGGATCAAAAGGACCGGGGCATGGAGAGGGATCGGGAGACCTAAGGCGCACTCGCCTCACATCCTCCACCCCCCTGAGACCTCCACACATGCCCCGGTCATGAAACTCGCCTCGTCGGAGGCCAGGAAGGCCACCACGTTTGCCACCTCCTCAGCCCTCCCGATACGGCCCAAAGGGGTCTCCCGGATGATCATGTCCCTGTATTTTGCAGGCATCTTGGCGATGGTCGGGGTCAGTGTGAGCCCCGGCAGGACGGCGTTCACATTGATCCCGTGCTTCCCCACCTCCCTGGCCACGCTCTTGGTGAGCCCCAGGATCCCAGCCTTGGCAGCGGCGTAGCTGATGGCCGCCACCCCCCCGGTCTTGGCGTACACGGACGAGAGGTTCACGATCTTGCCGTAGGAACGCTGGATCATGTGTGGCACAACGGACCTTATGGTGTTCAAGGTCCCCTTGAGATGCACCTTGAGGACCGCCTCCCAGTCCTCGTCCGTCACCTTGGAGAGTGTCGCTGGCCGGTCGAAACCTGCGTTGTTGACCAGGATCTCTATCCGCCCCCAGGCGGACAACACCCCTTGGACCATCTGCTCGACCGAGCCAGCATCCGCCACGTCGCACTCTACGAACATGGCCTTGGACCCGCTGCCTCCTATCTCCGCGGCGACCCTGCTTCCGGTCTCCCTATTCCGTTCCGCTGCCACGACCCAGGCCCCCTCCTGGGCCATCTTACGAGCTATGGCCTCTCCTATGCCCTGGCCTGCACCTGTGACCACCGCTACGCGATCCTCGAGACGCATCCAGACTCCTTCAAGACGTAATGGCAATCCTACCTCACCCATGCGGCAGGATGGCCAGCCGCCACTGGCGAGGGACCCTCCCTAGCCCAAGTCAGTCCAGGTCCCTCTCTAGATCCGTAAACACATCCTCTATTTCATAGAGCAGCCCGTCCAGCCCCTCCCGCTGCCAAATGGAAAGCCTCTCCTCCACCGCTTCATGCAGCGAAAGGAGCCTCGGTCTGTGCTGCTCGATGGCCCTCCGAAGGGCTGGCCGCATATCCCGGTACAGGGCTCGCTCCAGCTCCTGGATAAGGTGATACAGGGTCGTCCTCGCAGGGTCCGTGGAGATACCCAACTCATCGAGCGTCTTGGCCAGCCTGGGGAAATGGGCCCGAAGCTCCGGGTGGTACACCGGCTCTATCTGAATCCTGATCTGCATAAAGCGGCTCACCTAGACCCTACCCCCCACGCAGAGTCGGCCACGGTGTCCAAGCCCTCCCGGTGCAAGAAGGCGCGGCAAAACTTACCACGGCAGGCCTTGAATTGTAAAGATGCCGGGGTCCCTTGTGTCGCCCGGGTCTTCGGGGGCCCAAAGTCAGCAGTCCGTTGTCAGTGGGGCAGGATCTCCACATCCTCCCACCCGCCCTCGTTTGGCGAGAGCCAATCCCAGGAATCAGTCTACCGAGCCTCCTGGCGGGGCGATCCCTGTGTGAGGGGGGATCGGAGGGAGGGGCCATGCTTCATGGCGCCTTGAGGACCATGGGGTGCTGCGGATCCGTTATCTCCTGCAGCTCGATGACGTTGCCGTCCGGATCCCTGCCGTATGTGGCCCTGACGCCCTGGCCGAAACGCTGAGGGGGGCAGTGGAATTCCATGCCCATCTCCTTGAGCCTCTGGTATTCGGCGTCGATCCCCACGACCTCGAGGCAGATATGGGTGATCCCGTGGTCGCAGACAGGTCTTTGGGGGTCTCCTTCCTTCGGGGTAGGCGAACTGTACTGGAAGAGCTCTATCATCGCGTTTCCGGCACATAGCATCACCATCCGGGCCGAAGAACCGCGGAGGCCGGTGACCCTGTCCGCCCGCTCCGACCCCGCTGACCACCCACCTTCGAAGACCTTTTCGAACCCGAGGACACCGCAGTAGAAGTCCACCGCCTTCTCCAGATCCCGAGTGGAGATCGCCGTGTGATGGATACCCTTGATCATCCCAGCCCCCGGCTCACCAATCCGGTCGGAGCCCCGCCCCTCCCGGTCTTGTTCGAAGAGCGATCACGGTCAACATAAGGGAACCGCCTGTCCGAGTCAATCGCGCGTTGTCACAGGCCAACGCTTCTCGAGGCCATCGTTGGCTGTCCCGTCCCTTGTCCTAGGAAGACCGGGCGGGTGACACGGCTTGGGACTCCGTGAAGGAGACAGGGGGCGACAACTTTCTTCTGATTGCGAAGTAGAAGTATCGGCTTTCTCGCATCTGCTCGGGATGGTATAGTAGCAGGGGCAGAGCACTCGGGACTCCAAGGCTTGGCAATGGAGGTGTTCATGGTTGATTTCTTCGAATTGTTGAAGAGGAGACGTGCCATCAGGGACTTCGAGGACAGAGCGGTCCCCCTGGATCTCGTCATGGAGATCATAAGGGACAGCACGCTTGCGCCCAGTTCAGGCAACGGACAGCCGTGGCGCTTCGTCGTCGTCAACGACCGCGACTGGATTCGGAGGCTCTCTGATGAGAGCAAGCGAAACCTGGTGGCGGCCATGGACAAAGACCCCAACTCCCCCCTTCGCAGGTACGAGGCAGTCCTGCGCAATGAGCGGTTCAACGTCTTCTACAATGCCCCGTGTCTCGTGTATGTCGTGGGGCCTGGGGAGGTCCGCTCCCTTCAGATAGATTGCGCCTTGGCCGCTTGTTATTTCATGTTCTCGGCCGCGGCACGGGGATTGGGGACGTGCTGGGTCGCCCAGGGGGCAGCCATATCCGACCCTGAGACCTTGATGGCCCTGGGCATACCTGACGGTTACAGGATCGTGGCACCCCTCATCCTAGGATATCCCAAGTCCATCCCTGGGATCCCGGCTAGAAACGAGCCACAGGTGCTCAAGGTAGTAGGGTAATATGGGAAAGGCTGGGAAAGCCCTACAGGCCCTCCCAGCCACCGCCAAGGGCCTTGTAGAGGGAGATGATGGCGATGGAGGAGGTACCGCGGCTTTGGACCAGATCATCCTGGGCGGCATAGAAGGATCTCTGGGCCTGAAGCACGTTGAGAAAATCGGTCTGCCCCTCCGTGTAGAGCTTTGTGGCAAGCTCCACGGCCTTCTCATTGGCCGCCACCGCCTCCACCATAGTTTTCCGGTGCTCCTCTTCTTTTGCCGCCGTGACAAGGGCGTCCTCCACCTCCCTGAGCGCTGTAAGGACCGTCTGCTGGTACGCGATCAAGGCTTGCTCCTGCAACGCCTCTCTTTGGGCAACCTCGGAACGAATGCGGTTCGTCTCGAATACCCTCCACTTGACGGATGGGCCAAAGGACCAGAGGCGGCTCACCCAGTTCAACCACGACGCGAGGTCGCTAGCCTGGAGGCCGATGGAACCTGAAATGGTGATCTTGGGAAAGAGCTCTGCCATGGCAACACCGATCCGAGCCGTGGCCGCATGGAGCTGCCTCTCGGCCCTGCGGATATCAGGGCGTCGACGCAGGAGGTCCGATGGGACTCCCAGCATCACTGCCGAAGGAGGGGTGGGGATCTCGCCGGCCGAGGAAAGCTCCTCTGCCAGGGCCCCTGGCTCAATGCCCATGAGGAGGCTCAGGGCATGTATGGCCTTTCTGGCCGATGCCTCCAGAAGTGGGATCTGCCCGGCTGTAGTAGCCACCAAGGCCTTGGCGTTTGCAACGTCAAGAAAGCTGGCGAATCCCCCCTCGAACCGCTGCCTGGTAAGCTCCGCGGTCCTTTGCTGGGCTTTGAGATTGTAAAGCGCGATGGCCCTCCTCTGTTGCAGGACCCTGAGGTCCACGTAGTTTCTAGCGACCTCAGCGGTCAGTGTGACAAGCACATCCCGGCGCGCCTCCACCGTGGCTTCCAGTTCGGCCTGTGCCGCCTCCACGCTCCTCCGGACACCACCAAAGATATCCACTTCCCACACGGCGTCGAATCCGGCCTCATACTGATCTGTTATGACTCCCCTGGTCATCCCCTGCGATGCCCCCCCTGCCTCACCCCCCGTCAGGGCAGACCGTTTACGGCTGAAGGACCCACTGGCGCTTACTGTAGGGCCCAGGCTCGAAGATGCCGTGCCCTTGGCTGCCCTAGCCTCGCGGATGCGGGCTTCGGCAAGCTGCAGGTCCAGGTTCGATGCCATGGCCCTCTCCACGAGAGAGGTCAGCGTCTCATCCTGGAAAAGGGTCCACCATTGGGCCAACTCCCTTTCCTCAGCCGTAGCACGCGGGACAGAGGCTGCCGGGCCGATTCCCTTCCAGGTGGCCGGGAATTCGAAATGAGGCATCTGGAAATCGGGACCCACGGTGCAGTTGGCGAGGGCTCCCAGAGCCGATAAGGCCGTCAAGGCCAAGCCCCACTTGAACCTTCTAGGAGAAACCAGTCCGTCTGAATCTGACATTCATGATCTCCTCGACGTCTTCTGCCCTCACTCATACCGAAGGGCATCGATGGGGTCTAGCCGCGACGCCTTCCAGGCCGGATAGAAGCCAAAGGCCGTGCCGACGCTAGCCGAGACAAGCACCGCAGCGAGGACGGCCGCGGGTGATGCCTCTATCGGCCAGCGCAGGAAGAACCAGACAAGACGAGAGCCCCCATGGCCAATGAGTATGCCCATAGCCCCGCCCACCAGACAGAGGAGCACTGACTCCACCAGAAACTGCCACAGTATGTCATTTGGGCGGGCCCCCACTGCCATGCGCAGACCAATCTCGCGGGTCCTCTCGGTAACCGACACAAGCATGATGTTCATTATCCCCACCCCACCCACGAGGAGGGAGATCATGGCCACGAAGAGAAGGAGATTGGTCATTAGCCTTGTGGTGGAGGACAGGGTGTTGGCCATCTCGGTCATGTCGCGGATCGTGAAATCATCGGGCTCCTCGGTGCGGATCCGGTGTCTCGCTCGCAATAACGAGGTAATCTGCCGGATGGCCGCCCCGATCTCATCCGCGTTCCCGACCGAAACCATGATCTGGTCGATGTTGGCGAACCGCACCGGCATGGGGTTGTCCGCCTCCTGGGCCTCCGACCGCTCCGGATAGAGGCTTGGCTGTCCCCCGGGATAGAGGTTGTTCAGACTATTGGTGGAGCTGTTGGAACTACTGTTCCCGCTGCTCAAGCTCTGATTGGCATTGGACAGCGTCGAGCCGGTAACGCGGTACTTTATGGTGGTCCATGGGGCGAGCAAGATGTCATCCTGGTCCATGCCCATCATGTTGGCCCCTTTGGCGCTCAACACGCCCACGACCCTAAAAGAGATGTTCTTGACGCGGACCTCCTTGCCCACGGCCGATTGACCCTGGAAAAGCTCCCGCACCAGGGTCTGCCCGAGCAGGCACACCTTGTTGGCATTGAGCACGTCCCGGTCCGTGAACGGCTCCCCCTCGGCCAGGTTCGTCCAGTCTCGCACCTCCAGAAAGGCCGGGGTCGTGCCGTACATGGAAAACGGCACCCAGTTCCTGCTTCCATATATCACCTGTGTCCTGGCGCGGACCACCGGAGCAGCACTGCGGACCGAAGGGCATTCCCTGAGGATTGCTTCGCTGTCCTCAGGCGTCAAGGTCATGACGCTCCCTGCACCAAAGCTAACCCCCCCGCTGGTCGCCGTCCCAGGCAAGACCAGCAGCATGTTGGCACCCATGCTGGAGATGCCGCTGCGAATCGCTGATGACGAGCCTGCCCCTATCTCCATCATGGCGATCACAGCACCCACCCCTATGACGATCCCCAGCGTGGTAAGTGTGGCACGCATTGGGTTTCGCCTGAGACCCTTGAGGGCCGTCCGAAGCATCCGGTAGGCTTTCATCCGGTGACCTCACCTACTCCGGGGAAGGGCCCGGTCGCAGTCCCGCCGTCCAATATGATCCCGTCGTGGATGCGGACCGTGCGTGTAGCGTGCGAGGCCACGTGGGCATCATGGGTGACCACGACAATTGTGATACCGTCCTCCTTGTTGAGCTGCCCGAACATGCGAAGGATCTCCTCGCTCGTGCGGGAGTCGAGGTTGCCCGTGGGCTCATCTGCCAAGAGGAGAGAGGGTCGTCCCACCAGGGCCCTAGCGAGGGCGACCCGCTGCTGCTCCCCCCCCGACAGTTTGGAGGGCTCGTGATCTAGCCTGTGACCGAGCCCCACGCGGCAAAGCATCTCCTGAGCCCTCCTGCGAATCTCTTTCTCGGAGGGCTGCGGCACGCAGTACGAAAGGGGCATGGCCACGTTTTCCAAGGCGCTCGTGCGCGGAAGGAGGTTGAAGTTCTGGAAGACGAAGCCCATCGTCTGGTTTCTAAGGCGCGCGCGCTGATCTGCGGAAAGGCGCGAGACATCCTGCCCGTCGAGCCAGTACTGGCCTGTGGTGGGTCGGTCAAGGCAACCCAGGATGTTCATGAGGGTCGTCTTTCCGGATCCGGATGCCCCCATGAGGGCCACAAACTCCCCCCGCTCGATCCCGAGGGAGACCCCCTTGAGGACTGGGACGGAGACATAGCCCGACCGGTATGTCTTGTGTACCCCCCTCAGCTCTATGAATCTCACGATATCTTCCCCTTACGCGATGCTTCTCTAAGTCGGTGGAGGAGGCCCAGCCTGTCTCCCTGGCGGTTTGGGCACAAACGGGTTGGTCGACTGGATGTTGCCGGACGGCCTTTCCTGCATCCCTATGACCACTTCCATGCCCTCCCCGAGACCTTCGCCCTTTACCTCGCTCATCACACCATCGGTCAATCCGACCCGCACGCGGATCGGGCGCACGAACCTTCCGTATCCCACCCACAGCACACCGTGGGAGGCATCTCCCGCGGCCGTAGGGTCCGCCCCTGGCCGCTTCTTGGTGTCGCCCTTCCATGTGAGGCCAGTGCCCTCCAGAAACGCACTGCGAAAGGCCGGGTCTACTTGATCTGGAGCCGGAGTCCATCGCAGGGCGTTGTTAGGCACCAGTAGGACATCGGTTCGGCGCTCCAGCTCGAATCGTACGTTTGCGGTGAGGTACGGCAGCAGCCGTCCATCGGAGTTGTCCGTCACCACCTCCACCGTATATGCCACTACGTTCTGGGTCATGGAGGCGTTGAGCCTGACCTTTCTCACCTCGCCCCGAAAGATCTCGCCTGGAAACGCGTCCACCGTGAAACTCACCTGCTGACCGGCGCGAATTTTGCCTATGTCCGCCTCATTGACGGGGACCCACACCTGCATGCGCCTGAGATCTTTGGCCAGGAGGAAAAGACTGGGCGCGTTGAGGCTGGCCACCACCGTCTGTCCGATGTTCACCCGGCGATCGATGACAACGCCTTTGACAGGCGACTTGATGGTGCAATAGCCGATATTCTTCTTGGCTCGAGCGTAAGCGGCCTCGGCCTGGGCCAGACTCGCCTTGGCCTGCAGGACGGCAGCCTTCGCCACTCCCACGTTGGCCACAGCCGTCTCGAACGCTGACTTATAAGCATCATAGCTGGCTTGCGAAAGGGCCTCGGAAGGACCCAGCTTTTGGGCTCGAGACCAGTCCCGCTCAGCCTGATATAGCTTCGCCTTCGCTTGCTCAAGGTCGGCCTCCGCCCGCTGAATTCCTGCCTTGGCCGACTGCACTTGTGCCTGGGCCTGCGCCGCCTCCGCGGCATAGATGGAGTCATCGATCTGGGCCAGCACGGTCCCTTCCTGTACCCAGGACCCATAGTCCACCACCCTTCCCTGGTCGTCCTTTCCGAAGGAGATTATCTGACCAGCTATCTGTGCGCCCACATTGATCACTTCTTCAGGCTCAATGGTGCCTGTAGCACTGATAGAGAGGACCAGATCTCCCCTTTTTACCTGGCTAGTCCGGAAGGGTGACACCTGGCCCCCAACCCGTTGAAGGTAATAGGCAGCGGCCCCACCAGCCATACCGGCCAAAACAACGGTTACGAGAAGCATCCTTAGTACCCGACTCATGGTCCTCCTCGCCAAGGATGCAATTGCCTCCGCCCTCGGCCTTTCTTGTGGTCCCAATGGAAACCCGATCTCGCCTCTGCTCGTAAGTCTATCAGAAACAAAAGGCGTGCCAGGGGTGAGGGATCCAAGACCCTGTAACCCGATCACATAGAAGATCGCGCAACATCACAGGTGCCGCCGTCGGTCCCAAATCCCTCCCGGCGGCAGCAAAGTAGAACGGCAACCAGACGGCTGTGAAATCCTTTCGCGTGAAAGGGCAACAGATGTGTGCAATTGCGTTACAGTAGTTTATTCAAGGCCGAGGCGCTTTAACTTGTAGATGAGGCCTCGTCGGGTGATGCCCAGAAGTTGTGCTGCTCTGGTGCGGTTTCCGTGGGTCCGGTCCAAGGCGCGGCGAATCGCCTCTATCTCGGTCTCTTCCAAGCTCCTAAGGTCGGGGCCATCCACAGGGCTCCCCTCACGGGTATCCGTGACTGCCCGTGCTGCAGCCTCTCTGACCGCTGGGGGGAGGTGTTCTGGAAGCACGACCTCCGATGGGCAAAGAAGCCTTGCATGCTCCATGGCGTTGGCCAATTCCCTCACGTTCCCCGGCCATTTGTGGGCGGTCAGGGCCTTGGCCGCCGCTCGCGACAGCCGCTTGCCCTGATAAGGGCTGCGGCTCAAGAAGAGCCGTGCCAGAGGCAGGATATCCTCAGGCCGCTCCCGGAGAGGAGGAATCTCAATGGCGATGACGTTCAAGCGGTAATAGAGGTCACGGCGAAACCGGCCTGTCTCCACGTCGTGGATGAGGTCGCGGTTGGTGGCAGCCAGTAGACGGTAGTCCACCTCCACCTCCCTGTCGCTCCCCACAGGGGTTATCCGGCCGGTCTCTATGGCCCTCAGCAGGGCCCCCTGGAGGTCTGGGGGGATGTCTCCCACCTCGTCCAAGAAGAGGGTCCCTCCATGGGCCTCCCGGAACCGGCCTTGACGCCTCGCGACGGCCCCAGTGAAGGCCCCCCTCTCGTGGCCAAAAAGCTCGCTCGCCAGGAGGGTGGGGGGGATGGCCGCGCAGTTCACAGCGACCATGGGGCCTTCCCTTCGAGGGCTGTTCCTGTGGATGAAGTGGGCAATGACCTCCTTGCCGCTCCCGCTTTCACCCGTAATAAGCACGTTGGCATCGCTTGTGGCCACGCGATAGGCGTCCTTGATCACTGCCCTCATGGCCGGGCTCTCAGCCACAATTCCTCTCATGGCCTCGGCCGGGAGCTTGAGGTCCTCGTGCCCCACCCGACCCCCCACCACGTCCCTCACGGCCGCCACCAGTTCGTCCAGGTCCACCGGCTTTGCCAGATAGTCCACCGCCCCCAGCTTAAGAGCCGTCACCGCCTCGCGCACGTCAGCATAAGCGGTAACGAGTAGGAAAGGGATCGTCGGATAGGCCTCCCTGGCCATCCGGAGGAGCCGTATCCCGTCCGCACCGGGCATGCGGACGTCGCTCACCACTAAGGCAGGGACGACCTTCTCAATTACGCCCATGGCCTCGGTGCAGGATCCGGCGACCATTATCTCGAACCCGGCTTGGGCCAGGACCTTAGAATAGAGCTCCCGGTAACGCACCTCGTCGTCGACGACGAGGATTCGCTCGCTCATGGCCGGCTGCCCCCCTGTGTGGCGACTTGGATCCCAAGAATGCTCATCGTAGTCCCGCAGCCTGGCTCAGAATGGACCTCTATGTCCCACCCATGATCCTCAGCATACCGCTTCACGACAGCGAGGCCAAGGCCGTGACCCCCCTGCGTCCCAGCCACGTACGGTTTGAATATCCTGGGGAGGAGATCCGGCTCGATCCCGCGTCCATGGTCTTCCACTGAAAGCGAAACCTGATGTCCACGCCTCTCCATCCGAATCTTGACACTGCCGCCCGCTGAAGAGGCGTGCAGTGCGTTCAGGAGCAAATTGACCAGTATCTGCCGCAGCATATCCTCATCGGCCACGATCATCGCTGGGACTGATTCCACTTCCAATTCGACCCCGGCCGCCTCGAAGTCTGGCCGAAGAATATCCGCCACCTTGGAGCAGAGCTCCTGGCCGTCAAGGAGGGTGGCCCTGACCCCACGCTGGCGCGCGAAGTTTATGAAGTCTCCAAGCCTGGCCGCTGCCTTGTCCACCTCATCTATTACTTGCTCCAACATGACCCGGCTCTCATCGGGCAGACGCGGATTGTTGGCTATCTGCTGAGCTATCCCCAGGATGATCCCCAACGGGTTCTTGGTCTCATGGGCCAAGCCCGCTGCCGCAAGGCTCAGCTCCTCCAAATGGGTCCGCCGCGCCCGCTCCGTTTCCAGTTGCTGAGCCAAGAGACGGCTCCGTATGGCCATGACCCACGCTACCAGGCTAGCTGCAATGAACAGAAGCGCTGTCAACAAGGTCAGAAGCAGCGCTCTCACAGCCTTGGAGGAACCAGATCTGTTCGGTGGGAGCTCAAGCCCTACGACCATGGCCACCTCCCCCCGTGGAAGCATAGACACAGCGACGTGCTCGGTTCCCGCTCCCCCTTGCCCCTCCCCTGCCCTGCGATCACCCCGCATGTCCACTTTTCGCCACAAGACGAGGCACTCTCCTCTGAAGCTCGAACCCTCCTCTGATGGGAGCTCTAGGCCTGCCGGTGCGTCTCCGGTCGAAAGGATGCGAACGCCATCTTGCTCCAAGGCCACAAAACGCACAGGGGAATTGCGGATCACCTTTTCCAGCACCTCCTCGATCTGGGCGCGTCCCAAACGGCCGTCCTCCGCTAAGGCCTTGATAGTCGCGCCCATGGAGTCGAAGACCCCCGCAGCGAACCTCCTAGCCCTCTCCTGGTCGTGCTCCAGGATCGCTCTCCACGAAGTCCATCCCCAGAATCCGAGGGCAAGGACCATGAGCGCCGTAACGGCTACAGGGACCCGATATGTCCGGATCTCGCCTCTCATCTCGGCAACCGGCCTCGTATCGGATACTATTTAGCAAAGCCCGTGCCCAGAGACAATCATATGCCCTCCACGGGGCCTTTGCCCGACGGACCCCCCCCAGGCTCGGATCATGATGGTCCATCACGTTCTTGCCCTTGACAAGCCTCGTTGCTGCATCTAAGGTTGCCCCGAGGAAGAGGACAGAAGGGCGAACTCGGGAGGTAGAGCATGAAGGTGGTGGCTTTCAACGGTAGCCCAAGGCCCAAGGGAAATACTTATATCCTTCTCAGCATGGTCTTGGATGAGCTCGCAAGGGAGGGTATCGAGACCGAGGTGGTCCAAGTGGGCGGGAGGCCCATTCAGGGATGCATGGCGTGCTACAAGTGCTTCGAAAAGAAGGACGGACGCTGTGCCGTGGACACGGATTCGCTCAATGGGCACCTGGCCAAGATGAGGGAGGCAGATGGGATCATCCTCGGTTCACCCACCTATTTCTCCGACGTCACCGCCTGGATGAAGGCCCTCATAGAGCGGGCCGGCATGGTCGGCCGGGCCAACGATTACATGTTCAAGGGGAAGGTCGGGGCGGCCGTCGTGGCGGTTCGCAGGGCCGGTGGAATCCACGCCTTCAATTCCATGAACCATTTCTTCCTCTTCGGCCAGATGCTGGTGCCCGGATCCAGCTACTGGAACATAGGCATCGGCCTAAACCCGGGAGAAGTGGAAAAGGACCAGGAAGGGGTACGGACCATGAAGACCCTGGGCCAGAACATGGCCTCGCTCCTCAAGAGGCTCCATGGCTAGCCACCTTAGGCGCAACAGGCCCTGAGGCCCAACGAACGTGATCTCCTAGCCCTTGGACTCGGTTTCCGGGCCGACCCGCACGGGCAATGCACATCGCGAAATCTTCTTGACTTGCATGTCCGGATATGATAGGGAAGGCGTTGCTTAGGTATTAAGGTCTGACCACTGTCAGAATTGTGGGGCGTTTCTATCAACAGATCGTGATCCTGACCTGTGAGTGAGGTGAGGATGTGCGTGAACCCCGAGAGGCTATCCGCAGAGACCGTCCCCGGCGGTCGTAGGGACACACTCCCCAAGATATTCAGGTCGCAGGTCCTCAGGTTTGGGGATCGTGTCGCCCTCAGATACAAGAAATACGGGATCTGGCAAGAGGTCTCCTGGAAGCAATACTATGAGAACGTGAGGAGGTTCGGGCTGGGGCTCACGGCCTTGGGTTTCGGAAAGGGGGACAAGATCAACATCCTGAGCGAGGATCGCCCCGAGTGGCTCTACGCTGATCTGGCTGCGATCTGCGTCTCAGGGATAAGCGTCGGGATCTACCCGACAAGCTCTCCTTACGAATGCGAGTACATCGCCAGGCACTCCGACGCGAAGGTGTGGGTGGTGGAGGATGAAGAGCAACTGGACAAGGCCCTGGAGGTGAGGGGCAACCTCAGCAATCTGAAGAACATCGTGGTCATAGACACCAGGAACGTCCAGAAACATCTGCAAGAGCCCACGATCCTCTCCTTTGATCGGGTAATGGAGTTGGGCGACGCCTTGCTGAAAGAGAGGCCAGGCCTTTTCGAGGAGCTCATAGAGGCGACCGAGAAAGACGCCGTAGCCATCATGGTGTACACCTCCGGGACCACGGGCCCTCCCAAGGGGGCGATGCTGTCTCACAGCAACATAACTGCCGCCATCACCATGATGAATCAGGTGAATCAGTCGAGGGAGGAGGATGAGGTCCTGTGCTACTTGCCACTGTGTCACGTAGCGGAGAGGACCATCTCGTTTTTTAACGCGATCCTCACCGGCTACACGGTGAATTTCGCAGAGAGCATGGACACGGTAGCCGAAAACCTCATGGAGGTGTCTCCCAGTTGGGTCTTCTGCCCGCCCAGGATATGGGAGAAATTCTACTCCAAGGTCTCTTACGACATCCAGGAGGTGACCTGGTTCAAGAGAAAGGCGTATTTCTGGAGCCTGAGGATCGGGGAGAGATACACGGATCTCCAGCAGAAGGGCCTCTCGGTCCCCCTTCACCTCAGAGCCCTCCACCTCCTTGCTGAGGTCTTCGTGTATCGCAAACTCAAGGACCTCCTGGGACTGAAGAAGGCCAGGTACGCGGCCTCGGGCGCTGCCCCTATCTCGCCCGAGATCCTGCGCTATTTCCACGCCATCAACTGCCCCATCAGGGAGGGTTACGGGCAAACGGAGAGCTGCGCCCAGGCCACCATCCACTACCCTGACAGGATCAAGATCGGCACCGTGGGGGAACCCGTGGTGGGCCTGGAGATCAAGATCGCCGAGGATGGGGAGATCTTGACCAGGGGGCCCCACGTGTTTCAGGGTTACTTCAAGGACCCCCAACTGACGGCTGAGACCATCACGGATGGATGGCTGCATACAGGAGACATAGGGGAGTTCCAGGAAGATGGTCATCTCAGGATCCTGGATCGAAAGAAGGACATAATCATCACCGCAGGGGGCAAGAACATAACCCCGCAGTATATCGAAAACCTCCTCAAGTTCAGCCCTTACATCGAGGACGCGGTGGTGATCGGCGATCGGAGGAAGTACCTGGTCGCCCTGATCATGATCGACGAGGAGAACTGCACCAAGTACGCCCAGAGGGAGCGAATCCCGTTTTCCACTTATGCCGACCTGTCACAGAACCCCAAGATAAAGGAACTCATCGGGACAGAGGTCAACGAGATCAACAAGAAACTGGCCCGTGTGGAGCAGATCAAGAAATTCGCTATCTTCGACAAGAAGCTGAAGGAGGAGGACAACGAGATCACCCCTACCATGAAGATCAAGCGAAAGATCATTTCGGAAAAGTACAAGGATCTTATCGAGTCATTGTATAGATAGGAGACCTTCATGCTGTTGCAACAAATCGTTAGCGGCCTCGGTGTCGGATGCGTATACGCCTTGGTGGCCTTGGGCTTTGTGCTCATATACAAGACAACCGAGGTCCTGAATTTCGCCCAAGGGGAGATCATGATGCTGGGTGCCTTCATGGCGTTCACATTCATCTCCATCCTGAAGCTCCCTTTCCTCCTCTCTCTGGTCTTCGCCATCGCCTTCATGGCCCTCTTCGGACTGGTCTTGGAACGGATCTTCCTCCGTCCGTTGATAGGAGAGCCGGTCTTCGCTTTGGCCATGATGACCGTAGGCCTGTCGGTCATAATCAGGAGCATAGCCGGCATGGTCTGGACCCATGAGTCCCTGCGGTTTCCCACCGTGTTTTCCGATAAGCCTGTGGAGATCCTCGGGACCGTGATAGCCCCGGTGAACCTCTGGATCATCATCGCCACAGTGGCTCTCGTTATAGTGCTCGGTCTCTTCTTCAAGTTCACCAATCTGGGCATAGCCATGAGGGCGTGCGGGCTCAACCAACTGGCGACGCTCTACATGGGCATAAGCATCAAGCGGACCTTCACCATCACCTGGGCCTTGAGTTCGGCTGTGGCAGCAGTGGCCGGTATATTGCTAGCACCCATCATCTTCCTGAATACGAACATGGGGTTCGTCGGTTTGAAGGCCTTCCCTGCTGCGGTCCTGGGCGGATTCGGGAGCGTCCCCGGTGCCATCGTGGGCGGGATAATCATCGGCATCTCCGAGAACCTGGCAGGTATCTACCTCCCCAGGGGGTTCAAGGACGTGTTCGCCCATGTGGTGCTAATAGTGGTCCTTTTGGTGAAGCCCACCGGCATCTTCGGCATGCCAGAACACAAGAGGGTCTGACAGTGAAGTTCTCCAAGAGTTATTTCGACGACATCCGTTATTTCGATGAGGCCTATAAACGCGTGCTTCTCGGGATCTTCCTCGTAGTGCTGTTCCTGGTCCCGCAGAAGCTGAGCTCTTATCTCATCTTCACCCTGAACCTCATAGGTGTCTATACAATCATGACCGTGGGCCTCAACATCCTGCTGGGCTATACGGGACAGATCTCCCTGGGGCACGCAGCCTTCATGGCCATTGGGGCGTACACCTCCACCGTCCTGACGGCCAAGGCCGGGGTGCCGTTCCTGTTGGCCCTGCCGGCCTCGGGATTCATGACGGCCGCCATCGGCTGCATAGTGGGCGTCCCTGCCTTGAGGCTCAAGGGCCTCTACCTGGCCTTGGCCACAATGAGCTTCGCCTTCATTATCAACGTGGTCATAGTCGAGTGGCCACAGCTCACCCACGGCTCAGATGGGATATCTGTGCCTTCCCCTTCCATAGGCCCCCTTGTACTGAACACGGACCTCCGCAAGTTCTATCTCATATACACAGTGCTCATCATAATGATGGTCTTCGCCAAGAACGTACTCCGCACCCGTATCGGGAGGGCCTTTGTGGCCATAAGGGACAGCGACATCGCTGCGGAGACCATGGGCATAAACATCGCCAAGTATAAGATCATCGCCTTTGGGGTGAGCGCCTTTTACGGAGGGGTCTCGGGGAGCCTGTTCGCCCACCTCATGGGCTTCATCGGCCCGGACAACTTCACCCTGCTGGACTCCGTGGCGTACCTCATCATGGTCATTGTAGGAGGAACGGCCTCTATCCTTGGGTCCGTCATGGGGGCTGCCTTCATGACCATCCTACCGGAGGTGATCCGGGTCTCCAAAGATCACCTCCCTGCGCTCCTCTCGGAGCAGAAGGGGCTGGAGGCCATAGTCTACGGTGCCATCCTCATCCTGTTCATCATGTTCGAGCCCACAGGCCTCTATGGCAGGTGGCTCAGGATAAAGGCATACTGGAGGGCATTCCCCCTGGGGAAGAAGATAAAGCGGAGGAAGCTCATCGTCTCAGGTGCGAGAAGGGTGTGACATGGCTCTACTTGAGGTGGAGGATCTGGCTATTCACTTCGGCGGGGTCTTGGCCTTGGATGGGGTGGATTTCTCTGTGGAAAAAGGGGAGATCCTGGGGATTATCGGGCCCAATGGGGCTGGCAAGACCACCATCTTCAACTGCATCAATCGGCTTTACGATCCCCAGAGGGGCAAGGTCCGGTTCAAGGACAAGGACCTGCTCAGGATGAAGGCCTTTGAGATAGCGCCCCTCGGGATCGCCAGGACCTTCCAAAACGTGGAGCTCTTCCCTTACATGACCGCCCTGGAGAACCTGCTCCTGGCGCGTCACTGTCACATGAGGACCGGCCTCTTTTCTGCGGCCTTCTTCCTTCCCAGGGTGAAGAGGGAGGAGATGGAGTCCCGGCGCAGGGTCGAGGAGATCATGGAGCTCCTGGAGCTGGAACCGGCTAGGAAACAACTGGTGGCCAACCTCCCTTTCGGGATCCAGAAACTCGTGGAGATCGGCAGGGCCTTGGCCACGGAGCCTGAATTGATGCTCCTTGACGAGCCCGCCGCCGGCATGAACGTGGAGGAACGCGAGGATTTGGCCCTTTACATCAAGGAGATGCGCGAACAGCTGGGGCTCACGTTGGTCCTGGTGGAACATGACCTCAGGCTCGTCATGGACATCTGCGATCGTGTGATAGTGCTCAACTTCGGAAGGAAGATCGCTGAGGGCTCGCCGAGGGAGGTCCAGAAGGACCCAGCAGTGATAGAGGCTTACGTCGGAGAACAATAGTCCATGGGGACGATACTGAACGTCAGGAATATCGAGACCTACTACGGCAACGTGATGGCCGTCAAGGGCATCTCCATCAGGGTGGACGAAGGCCAGATCGTGAGCATCCTGGGCGGAAACGGCGCCGGCAAGACCAGCATCTTGAGGACGATCTCAGGGGTGATCCTGGACCAGCCTGAGAAGGGGACCATCGAGTTCATGGGGAGGCAGATCCAGAAGACAGACCCCGAGAAGATCGTGAGGATGGGTATATCCCATGTGCCCGAAGGGCGGGAGATATTCCCGGAGCTCACCACCATGGAGAACCTGAGACTGGGGGCGTACAACAGACGCGATCACGAGGGGGTCAAGCGTGACCTCGAGCGCGTTTACGCGTATTTCCCGGTCCTCAAGGAGCGGCGAAATCAGGACGCCCAGACCCTCTCCGGTGGGGAGCAACAGATGCTCGCCATAGGCAGGGCTCTCATGGCCAGGCCCAAGCTCATGCTCATGGACGAGCCTTCCATGGGGCTCTCGCCTATACTGGTCAAGGAGATCTACAACATCATAAAGGGGATCAACTCGGAGGGGACCACCATCTTGCTCGTGGAACAGAACGCGAGGATGGCCCTCTCTGTGGCCAACTACGCCTATGTCCTCGAGAACGGCCGCATCGTGCTCTTCGACGAGGCCGAGAGGCTCATGAAGAACGAGGACGTCATGGAGTTCTACCTGGGAACCAGGGAATACTCCAAGGTGAAGTCGTACAAGAGGAAGAAGAAATGGTCTTGACCACACAGGCCACTGACCCGCTGATCACTGACCGCCATCTGCGGATGAACGTTCCGCCAGGGGCCGGGTACTGAGACCTTTGATGGCGCACACCCCGGCGGTCCATGTTTCGGATGGGAGACTGCTGGGAACACTCCTCGAACGGAAGGAGGTGTTGGGTCGCAAACGCGAGTACGGGATCTGGCCTGATTGCATCGACGTGTCATGATGAAAGGAGGGCGACCATGAGAAACCTAGGTGTAAGGGGCGTGATGGCATCGTTGTTTGGCGTCTTCATCCTCGTCATGCCATTGGGAATGGGCTGGGCCCAGGAAGAAGGGGTGACGGACACGACCGTCAAGGTCGGATCCATCAACGACACCACAGGTGGCCTGGCGGCTTACGGCAACACGAGGGTGGAGGCACACAAGGCCCTGATCAACCACATCAACGACCAGGGGGGGATCAACGGCAGGAAGGTGATCTACATCAACGAGAGCGACAACTACGAGCCCACCAAGACGGTGCTGGCCTTCAAGAAGCTCATGGAGGTTGACAAGGTCTTCTGCATGGCGAGCGTCCTCGGGGTGACCAATACCATGGCCATCGCCCCCGAGGTCCAAAGCAGAAAGGTCCCGTACCTGATGATCGGCGGGAACTCCTCCAAGCTCTTCTTCCCTCCCCAGCGTTACATATTCGGGATCTGGCCGACGTACGAGCACTTCCAACAGATCATCATCGATTTCATCGCGGACGAACTGAAGATGCCCAATGCCAAGATAGCTCACATCCATCAAGACACCGAGTCCGGCAGGGACAGCGTCCGGGGGATGGATGGCTATCTGCCCAAGTATCCTGGCATGAAGCTCGTGGCCAGGGAGGCCTTCAAGTACGGGACCCTGGATTACAGCGCGACAGTGTTCAAGGCAAAGGAGGCGAACCCCGATGTGGTGGTCCTGAGCACTATCCTGACCCAATCCGCCGCCATCACCAAGGAGATGGAGAAGATCGGTTGGAAGCCCATCGTGATCATGGACGCTGCCAATCCCGACCCGAAGCTGCCAGCCCTCGGTGGTACCTCCGTGGAAGATGCATACATCCAGTCCAACTTCCCCATGATGGACCACGATGTCCCGGGTGTCCTCCTCATGAAGGAGGCCATCAAGAAGTATTTCCCGGACAGCAAGATCAACCCTTCTCCTTACGGACTGAGCGGGTTCATCGAGATGCAGTTCGCCCTGGAGGGGATCAAGAGGGCAGGACGGAACCTCACGCGGGAGGGCGTCGTCGAGGCCATGCACAACGCGTTCAAGGACGTGGACCTCGGAAGCATCCCGCCTGTGAGCTACGGGCCTGACAAACACTGGGGATCCAATCAGAGTTACTTCCTCCAGGTAAAGGGGGGAAAGCTGCTGAAGGCCACCGGGTGGCGTGCCCCGAAGTTTCCCATGGAGAAGTGATGCGAAACAAGACCGTGAGCCTTCGCTTCATGCTGAAGCGCTTGTTGGGCGGGGTTTGATCCTGGTCGTTGCGGGCTGAAATCTGTCCTCCACGGGGGCTTGCGAGGGAAGAAGAACTCGCTTGATCTCGGAGGTGCAAGTCCTCCGAAGAGAATCTCAAGGAGGTGAGTCATGAAGAGTTTGAGAAGAGGTCTTGCTCCCGTGGCCGCCCTCGGCATCCTGGCAATGCTCCTGCCCTTGGGCTTCGCACGGGGAGAGGATGGCGTAACGGAGACCGAGGTGCGGATCGGAAGCATCCAGGACACCACAGGGGGGATAGCCGCGTACGGAATCCCCAGGGTCGAAGCCGTCAAGGCCTTGATCAACTTCTTGAACGATCAGGGAGGGATCAATGGGAGGAAGATCGTCTTGGTGACCGAGAGCGACAATTACGAGCCTCCCAAGACGGTCCTGGCCTTCAAGAAGCTCATGGATGTGGACAAGGTCTTCTGCTTCATTGGAAGTCTCGGAGTGGCCACCACCATGGCAGTAGTCCCCGAGATCATGAACAGAAAGGTCCCATACCTGATGATCGGCGGGAACTCCTCCAAGCTCTTCTTCCCTCCCCAGCGTTACATATTCGGGATCTGGCCCACATACGAGGACTTCATGAGGATCCTGGTGGACTACGTGGCCGCAGACCTCAACATGCCCAAGGCCAGGATCGCCCACATATTCCAGGACGACGAGACAGGGAGGGACAGTCAGAAGGGTCTGGAGGACCAGGTGGCCAAGTATCCAGGGATGAGCATCGTGGCGACTGAAGGCTTCAAGAGGGGAACAGTGGATGTCAGCTCCCCGGTCCTCAAGGCCAGGGAGGCCAAGCCGGATGTAGTGATGATGAGCTCCATATTCGTCTCCTCCGCCATGGTGGCCAAAGAGATCGAGAAGATAGGCTGGAAGCCCGTGGTGATGATGAACGCCTCCAGCGGGGATGACGCCCTGGTGAAGCTAGGGGGCTCCGCGGTGGAGGGGGCCATCGTGCAGAAGACCATGCCGCTCCTCAGCCAGGATCTTCCCGGGGTCAACCTGTACAAGGAAGTCATCAAGAAATACTTTCCCGAGAGCAAGGTCAATCCATCTCCGTACGGCTTCACCGGATTCGTGGAGATGCAGTTGGGCCTCGAAGGCGTCAAACGGGCGGGCAGGGACCTGACCCGGGAGGGACTTGTCAAGGCCCTGGAGTCCTTCAAGGGAGTGGATATCGGGAGCATCCCGCCTGTGAGCTACGGGCCTGACAAGCACTGGGGGCTGAACCAGGTGATTCACGTCAAGGTCCAAGGTGGGCAGATGGTGAAGATCACCGATTACCGAGCACCTAAGTAAAGGGAAATGCGCAGCTGATTGCCAGGGGCGCACTGCTGTGCGCCCCTGCATCTCTTGAGCCTCGCCCTCCCTCGTCCTCGACCGCGGAGGGCCTCCGCCCGGACGGCAATCCGATGCCAAAGGCCGTACCGGTTCACCTCATGTAGAAGGGAAGGAGGACCGAGTAATCCTTGCCGGTTGCAGCTGAGGCGCAATTGATGGCCCCACCTACCGCCCCTGAGATACCGAAGCTCCATTGAGTCACGCTGTCTCCCGAAAAATAGAGGTCCTGCACCAGGGGATGTCTGACCGGCAGCCTCCTGTCTCCTACCATGCCTGGGGTCATGGAGACGCTGTAGAGCTCTTCGCACGCGGTGATCATTGACCAGTTCAGGAGTCCATCGAACTCTGGATAATGGTCCCGGAAGAAGGCGAACATGCCTTGCGTCACCTTGTGGACCAGCCTCTGGTCGTGGATCTCGTCGGGCCCCCTCGGAAGTAGCCCCGCCCACACCGCCATCAGCCCTTCCCCCTGGGGGGCTCTCGTGGGGTCGTAGGTCGCCACATCCTCGAAGGTGAAGAGGACGTCCCCGCGAAAGCCGTCGGCTGCGCTACAGCCCGGCAGGACCGGGACAACGAAGATACCCTGGAAGTCCGGGTGGAGGGGACGCTTGAGGCTGATCCAGCCCAGCACCCCTGCCAGGGGCTGGGTCCTGGCCACCTGCTCCCTGAACTCGGAAGGCCAGTATTCCTCTGGCAGGAGGGTGAGGGCTCGCTGGACGGGAACGTTGCATATGACCCGGGGGGCACGGATCACCCCCTGAGGGGTCCTGACCCCCACCGCCCTGTATCCCTCGACCAGGATCTCCTCCACGGGCACCCCTGTACGGATCGTCCCGCCGTTCCTCTCTATGATCCCTGCGAAGAGCCTGGTCATGGTGTTGAAGCCGCCCGCAGGCTGCCCCCCTCCCCCGAACTGGAAGTCACGACCAGCACAATGGACCATGCCCACGACCTTGACGTGCTCCCCGGCCGAGATCAGGGACGGGTCGTTGAGCCCCGACTCCCACGCCGCCAGCCATTCATGGAAGCTTCGTACCCTCTCGCTCCTAGTGCGGGACTTGAGGTAAGCCCTGATATCGACATGGTCGAAGGCGGAGCTCTCTTCCAGAGACATGAGATTCATCTGACGGGACAGCCTCTTGCCCTCCTCCACCTCCTCTGGCGTCCAATCCCGCATGAGGTGCCGCAGATCGTGCCAGCGCCCCTCGGAGAAGACCCTGAAACCACGGTTGGGGTGGACCTTTAGGTCAGCTCCAAGGGCCGCCGCGACAAAGGCCACCCGACTGCGGTCTGCACCTATGAAGCTGTGCCAACCGCCCTCGAAGATGTACCTGCTGAAGACCTTGTGGGAGATGAGGTCGTGCAAGGGAGGTTCGCAACGTACCAGCGTGCTTCGGGAGTTCTCATAAAGGATGCGGAGAAACGCCTCCTCATCCCCATCGAAGTGCTCGAAGGAGTAACACTTCCCTCCGATCACACCCTCTTTCTCCAGCACGAGCACCTCCCAATGCTCCTTCTCGGCCAAGATAGCGCCGGTCACGAGCCCACCTATCCCTGCCCCGATGATCACCACATCAGGTCCACCTGAAGCCTGTTGTCTCATGATCTCCCCTCCCCTTGGCCACCCTGATCCCTCAGTTCCTGGCCCTTCCGGCCACGGCCATCACCCGGCCATACCCCATCCCCCCGCCACGCTTATGACCTCTCCGGTCACATAATCGGCCTCGGATGAACAGAGGAAGGCGATGACAGATGCAAGCTCGGAGGGCTCCCCCACGCGGCGAAGGGCCGTCGCCTTCCTGAAGAAGTCAAGATCCGGGACCTGCACCCTGAAGAGCGGGGTATTCACGGGCCCTGGACACACACAGTTCACGTTTATCCCGTAGCGGCCCACCTCCCTGGCAAGCGACTTGGTGAAGGAGATCACCCCGCCCTTGGCCGCTGAGTAAACGACCTGGCCGTACATGCCCATACGCGCCACCTCGGAGCTCACATTCACTATCTTCCCACGTCTCCTCTCGACCATCTGAGACAGGGCGGCCCTGGTGACCAAGATCGGCCCCCTGAGGTTGATGGCCATGAGCCTGTCCCAGTAGGCCTCGTCCTCCTCCATGAAAGGGTGCACCTCGGTCCAACCGGCGTTGTTCACCAGGATGTCTATCGTCCCGAAATGCCCCACCACCCGTGAGATGGCCGCATGTATCTCGGAGGATCTGGTGATGTCGCAGCCCACCGCCAATGCCTCCGCGCCTGTTTGGCGCACCTTGGTTGCCACCTCCTCCGCCTTCTCCAAGTTGACATCCAGCAGCGCCACCTTTGCCCCCAAGAGCGTCATCTTCTCCACAGTGGCCGCCCCGATCCCTTGGGCCGCCCCCGTGACCACGGCCACCAGACCTTTCAGATCCATCCCTTCCCCCCTTCGAGCCCTTCCGTACCCCCAAGCAAGACACTTCGGTTTCCCGTTCTCCCGCGGAGAAACGGTGAAGATCCTCCGCTTTTAATGGCTTTATGTGCCTGATTGTGCCTACAGAAGGCCTCCCAAAATGAACTCCACTCAGTCCCAAATAAGCAACAGTCGGAGTTAACGATAGAACTATTACCATTTGGATTCACCAGGGTCAAGACAAAGAAGCCCGAATGAGCTTGACAACCCCTTTTTTCTGAAATACGTATAGACAGTCTCCTCGACCCTGCCCGATGAGTAGGGAGGTGTTCCTATGGGCGTGACTGCGATGGATGAATTGGCGAAGGAAGAGTTGTCAAGAAGGATCAGACTGCTGTCCGAGCTGGCAATCGCTCTGGACGGGCTCTGGTTTTTGGCCGCTGAAGAGGCACAAGGCTACGAAAAGGCCCTGGAGATGGACGTCAAGGTGTGGAAGAGATATGCCTCCCTCTCGGTCAAAAGGATCCGCAGGTACTTCGATGTCCGATCCACAGGTTTGGAGGCAGTCAAGGAATTCATCGGGTACGACCCATTTTGGTTCACCATAGGATTCGAGACCGTGGAGGATGGGCCGGGCCGTCTGATCTTCCAGGTGAGGAACTGCCCCTCCCTCGAGGCCATGGAGAGGATGGGTAGGGAGAGGCTGACCTGCGAAGCGGTGGAACTCCCCTACATGGAAAATTTTGCCGCTGCCGTGGACCCCAGGGTGAGGGTCCGGCCCCTGAAGTTGCCCCCGAGGAAGTCGCCCGATGAGATCGCCTGCAAATGGCTCTTTTTCCTAGAAGGGTCAGAACCTTAGTGGGCCCGTGCCACAAGGACCTCGCTGCGCAAAGGGGGTCGGGCTGGGGGGATGGGGCCCCCTTTTGGGCGGGGCGAAGGCGTGCCTTTTTGGGTCCAGAGATTACTTTCTTGTAACAAATCCCGGCATGAAGGCCGCGGACAGGGGCAGATCCCAAGGGCTTGGCCCTGTCTCGGGTCTGGCACGGGATTCGCGTGGGGTATGCAGCAGGGAGAAATATCCCTTGTCTCGGAAGGTACGGATGCAGAACGGCAGACAGGGGCTTTGGCATGGTAGTTGCTTCTAAGCAGGTCGACCCGTGAGCGATATCCCTGACACTCCATGAGAGGCAATGGTCGTGAGCCTGGTCAAGACCCATGAAATCCTCGTGAAAAAGATCTCCCTCACGAAGATCGAAAGCATCGATAAGGAGCAAAAGGGGGCTGTGATCGGCTGGGAGTATGCCCCTCCTCGCAAGGGGGAGAGGTACAGCGTCTATCTGGGCGAAGGAAAGGTCCTCAGGACGAGTCCGGTGGAAGACGTCAAGGAGACGCATTACGCCGTGCTCGTCAAGACCATGAACTCCGTCTATCGGGTGGAATACATGAAGACAAGACCCTCCAAGGAGAAAAAAGAGTAGGGGCGCACCGGACCGCCTGACCAAAGCCTCCGGGCGCCCCGTCTGCATTCCCATATGCAGGCCCGAGCCTCCGCCAACCTAACCGGCCTTGGCCTTGTCTATCAACTCGGCGAGGGCAGCCAGCTTTGGAGGAGGCGGCGTCTCAAAACAGCGATGCCACTCCTCAGGGCCCAGATCCTTGGCTACCACCGAACGCAGCCGGGGTAGCACCTCCTCCCAGCAGGCCAACAGTCTCCTGCACGGCCTGCCCTCGGGCATGTTATAGCAGTAACCCAGCGCCACCTGGTGCCCTAGCTGAGGGCAGCGGATTTCAGGGAACTTCCTGTCCATCTTCTACCTCTTGGGTTTCGGGAGTTGCGATATATCCTTGAGGGCCCTCTGGATCTCCTCCTCCGGGAGGTCGTAATCCGTCAGTTGCCCTTCGAAGTAAGCGAGATAGGCCCCAAGATCCAGCAATCCATGACCGCTCCAATTGAACAGGATCACCTTCTCCTTGCCCTCCTCCTTGGCCTTGAGGGCCTCACGGATGACCATGGCTATGGCATGGGATGTCTCCGGTGCACTGATGAAACCCTCTGACCTGGCGAACTCGACCCCGGCCTTGAAGGTCTCCAACTGGGGGACCGCCACAGGGGTCACGAGGCCATCCAAGACTAGTTGGCTCAAGATGGGGGCTATCCCATGGTAACGCAACCCACCGGCATGGATGGGGGCCGGGATGAAGGTGTGCCCCAGGGTATGCATGGCCAACAACGGGGTCATCATCACTGTGTCCCCGAAGTCGTAGGCAAATGGCCCGCGGGTCATGGTGGGGCAAGACGAGGGCTCCACAGCATAGATATCCACCTCGCGACCGTTGATCTTGTCGGCCACGAAGGGGAGGGCCAGCCCTGAGAAATTACTCCCGCCCCCTGCGCAACCTATCACGACATCCGGATACTCGCCCACCTGTTCCAGCTGTTTCTTGGCCTCCAGGCCTATGATCGTCTGGTGCAAGAGCACATGGTTGAGGACGCTCCCGAGGGAGTACTTGGTATGCTGTCCTTTTACTGCCGCCTCCACGGCCTCGCTGATGGCAATGCCCAGACTCCCCGGCGAGTTCGGGTCCTGGGCGAGGATCTTGCGGCCTGCCTCGGTCTCGTTGCTGGGGCTCGGGGTACAATTCGCCCCCCAGCTCTGCATCATGATGCGGCGATAAGGCTTCTGCTCGTAGGACACCCTGACCATGAAGACCTTGCATTCCAGACCGAACAGACAGCATGCAAAGCTCAAGGCACTTCCCCACTGCCCGGCCCCTGTCTCAGTCGTCAATCTCTTGACACCTGAGACCTTGTTATAGTACGCCTGAGGGATCGCGGTATTGGGCTTGTGACTGCCGGGGGGGCTTACCCCCTCGTTCTTGAAGTAGATCCTGGCAGGGGTCTTGAGATGCGCCTCCAGCCTTGCGGCCCGCACCAGGGGCGTGGGCCTGTAAAGGAGATACTTCTCTATCACCTCCACAGGGATGTCGATCCAGCGCTGGGGGCTCACCTCCTGCTCGATGAGGGGCATTGGGAAGATAGGGGCCAGGTCATCCGGGCCCACAGGCTGCCCAGTGCCGGGGTGAAGGGGGGGCTGCATTGGACTGGGGAGATCCGGGAGGATGTTGTACCATTGCCTCGGTATCTCTTCTTCCTTGAGCATGATCTTCTTGGCCTTTTCCATCTGCTTGCCTCCTTCGCTTGGATTAAAAAAGGCCGCGAGTGTTGCGCTCGCGGCCCAAAAAACTTCGCGAGCCGGGTAAGGCGGCTCGCTTCTCTTCCGTAGGATCGTCAGCTAGAAGGCCTGCCGGCGCGCCTCACCCCCTATGTGAGCCGCGCCACCACCACAAACTGATCTTGGAGGGGTTAGATCCCATGCGCCCTTCATAACACAGCGACGGCCCGGTGTCAAGACCTCCGCCTTGGGCCGCAGACCCGCTATGCCTCAGGGACCTTGTGTGCTGGTGTCTCGCTCCTCGTGAAATGAGTGGCGGGACAGCCGTTTTCCCCCCTTAGGGCGGGCAAGGGGCAATGCAGCTGTGACGGGGGAATGGATCACGGCTTGAGGGCCGAAGCGGAGAGACATGCGCCCTCCCGAGGCAGCAACTCGAAACGATGGGCTACGGCTCATCTGGATTTTCGGTAGATCGTGGTTATCTTTTCAGCTAGAACGTAGCCGAAACCGATTAGGGGAAAGGGAAAGATGAACATTCAGCATTTTACCGTGAAGTCCCAAGAGGCATTGCAAGCGGCCCAAACCAAGGCCGTACGCTACAATCATCTAGAAGTCGACGGGGAACACCTCCTCATGGCCCTCCTCGAGCAGCCGGACGGGCTCGTCCCCCGTCTTCTGCAGCGCATGGAGGTCCCTCTGGATCAACTCAAGGCGCAGGTAGAGGCGGAGTTGGATCGCAGACCCCGGGTCACCGGGCCTGGGGCCGAGCCAGGAAAGGTGTATGTCACCCAGCGTCTCAGCAAGCTCTTGGTGAAGGCCGAGGACGAGGCCAAGCATCTCAGGGACGAGTACGTCTCGGTAGAGCACCTGCTCCTCGCATTCGCCGAGGAGGGGGAGACCACCGCGGCAGGCCGCATCCTGAAGGGCTTCGGGATAACTAGAGACCTGATCCTCAAGGTCCTGACGGATGTCAGGGGGCACCAGCGGGTGACCAGCGGTACCCCCGAGGCCACGTACGAGGCCCTGCAGAAGTATGGCAGGGATATGGTGGCGGAGGCGAGAAGCAACAGGCTGGACCCAGTCATCGGCCGCGACTCTGAGATCCGCAGGGTCATCCGGATCCTCAGCCGCAAGACAAAGAACAACCCGGTGCTCATCGGAGAGGCGGGCGTGGGTAAGACCGCCATCGTAGAAGGGCTCGCACATCGTATCGTGCGCGGGGATGTGCCTGAAGGACTCAAGGAAAAGGCCATATTCGCCCTGGACATGGGCGCCTTGGTAGCTGGTGCGAAGTATCGTGGCGAGTTCGAGGAGAGGCTGAAGGCGGTCCTTCAGGAGATAAAGGAATCTGACGGAAGGATCCTACTGTTCATAGACGAGCTCCACACCATCGTGGGGGCGGGCAAGGCCGAGGGTTCCATGGACGCCGGCAACATGCTAAAGCCCATGCTCGCCAGAGGGGAGCTCCACTGCATAGGGGCGACCACGCTGGACGAATATCGAAAGTACATAGAGAAGGACGCGGCCTTGGAGCGGCGCTTCCAGCCGGTCATGGTAGATCCCCCTACCGTGGAGGACACCATCTCGATCCTCAGGGGGCTCAAGGAGCGCTTCGAGGTCCACCACGGGGTCAAGATCCAAGACAACGCCTTGGTGGCGGCCGCGGTCCTCTCCAACCGCTACATCACCGACCGTTTCCTGCCGGACAAGGCCATTGACCTGGTGGACGAGGCGTGCGCCATGATTCGCACCGAGCTGGACTCTATGCCCTCGGAGCTGGATGAGGTGACACGCCGCGTGATGCAACTGGAGATCGAGGAAGCGGCCCTCAAGAAGGAGCGCGACAGGGCTTCCCAGGAGCGGCTGGAGGGGCTCCGAAAGGAGCTGACCGAACTGCGTGGCAAGGTGGAGGGTCTCAAGGCACAATGGGAGATGGAGAAAGGGGCGATCCGAAGGCTTCAAACCCTGCGGGAGGAAATCGAACAAGTCCGCCGCGAGATGGAGCAGGCTGAACGGCAGTACGACCTCAACCGCGCAGCCGAGTTGCGCCACGGCAGGCTGCCGGAGTTGGAGAGGCAACTCGCATCCGAGGAGGCACGCCTGGCGGCCCAAAACGGTGGCAGGCTCCTGAGGGAGTCCGTGACCGAGGACGAGATCGCCGAGATCGTCTCCCGTTGGACAGGTATACCGGTGACCCGCCTTATGGAGGGAGAGAGGGAGAAGCTCCTTCGGTTGGACGAGATCCTGCACCGCAGGGTGGTGGGACAGGACGAGGCCGTCAGACTGGTGGCCGATGCGGTCATCAGGGCCCGCTCTGGGATAAAGGACCCGCGTCGTCCCATAGGCTCGTTCATCTTCCTCGGCCCCACAGGGGTTGGCAAGACCGAGTTGGCCAAGACCCTCGCTGAGGCCCTGTTCGACTCCGAGGAGAACATGGTTCGGATCGACATGAGCGAATACATGGAGAAGCACACCGTCAGCCGGCTGATCGGTGCCCCACCAGGGTATGTGGGATACGAGGAAGGAGGGCAGCTCACCGAGGCAGTGAGGCGCAAACCCTACAGCGTCATCTTGTTCGACGAGATCGAAAAGGCCCATTACGACGTGTTCAACGTCCTCCTGCAGATACTCGACGACGGCAGGCTCACCGACGCCCAAGGACGCACCGTGGACTTCAAGAACACGGTGATCATCATGACCAGCAACATAGGCTCAGAGTTCCTGCTGGAGGGGATAACGGGACAGGGTGAGATAAAGGAGGGGGCCCGCGCCCAGGTGATGGGGGCGTTGAGGAGGCATTTCCGTCCGGAATTCCTCAACCGTGTAGACGACGTGGTCCTGTTCAAGCCTCTCACCATGGAAGAGGTCAAACGCATCGTGGATCTCCTGACCCAGGACTTGATGCGACGGCTCAAGGACAGGAGGATCACCCTCGAGATCGAGGAGCGTGCCAAGGAATTCATCGCAAAGACGGCCTACGACCCGGTCTACGGTGCCAGGCCCCTCAAGCGCTACCTGCAACACCAGCTCGAGACTCGCATCGGCAGGGCCCTGCTCACCGGGGAAATACTCGATGGAGCCACCCTTACGGTGGGCCTGAACCAGGGGGGGTTGGTGGTGACACACAGGAATCCGAGTGAGGGGTGAGGAACGGATAGACCAGAGGTCCATGAGGACGCGCAACCGACAGGGAGATGACGAGAGCCTCGAAAGCCGGGGCGGCAAAGGAGGATTCCCGAGATGGGCGAAAGAGTGTCCCGAACGATCTACTTCGAGAACCCAGGACCAGAAAACACAGACCGTACCTTGGAGGTGGCCCTGGCCAGGGCGATGGATCTGGGGATTCAGACGATTCTGGTTGCCAGCACCAAGGGGGACACGGGCGTCAAGGCCGTAAAGAAGCTCAAAGGGATTGAGACGGTTGTGATCACGCACTCTGCAGGGTTCAAGTCGCCCAATTCCCAGGAGCTGCTCCCGGAGAACCGGGCGGCCATCGAAGCGAGCGGCGGGAAGGTCCTGACCTGCATGCACGCCTTCGGGGGGGTGAATCGGGCCGTAAGGATCAAGCTGGGCGCGTACCAACTGGACGAGCTGATCGCATTTGCCCTGAGGACCCTCGGTCAAGGTTTCAAGGTGTGCGTGGAGATCGCCCTGATGGCGGCGGACGCAGGGCTGGTCAAGGTTGGTGAGCCCTGCATAGCCATCGGTGGGACAGGCAGGGGGGCTGACACAGCGGTCGTTCTCTCCCCTGCAAACGCCCAGAGCTTCTTCGACATCCGCGTCCACGAGATCCTATGTAAGCCTTACCTGTGACTCCCCTGCGTCTTGACAACCAGGACCGCGATCTTATCTTCTTGTCAGGGAACGAACGATACCAAGGCCAAGACGTGGATGGCCGTGATAGAAAAGGAGGATGAGACATGTTCGAGCTGATTCCGTGGCGCGGCACAACGGAGCTCGCCGACCTTCATAGGGAGATGGAGGAGGCATTTGGTAGGTTTTTTCGCAACTGGCCTTTCGGACCTTCGTCGAATGAAGGCGATTGGATCCCATTGATGGATATCTCCGAGACTGCGAAGAACCTCGTGGCCAAAGTCGAGGTCCCGGGGATTGACCCCAAGGACATCGAGATATCCCTTCACGCTGGGGTCCTGACCGTCCGAGGGGAGCGCAAACAAGAAAAGGAAGACAAGCAAGAGAACTTCCACCGTGTCGAGCGAAGCTACGGCTCCTTCTGCAGGAGGATCCGCCTTCCCGTAGAGGTGAATGCCGACAAGGTCAAGGCTTCATATAAAGACGGGATCCTTACCATCACCATGCCCAAGGCGAAAGAGGAGGCGACGAAGAAGATAGAGGTGAAGGCAGCTTGACCTCCAGAGGCTTTCGCCTTGTCACAAGTATCAAGCGGGCCATCGGCCCGCTTGATACCCACACCTACCGAAAGCGAAGCAGTGGCCGCAAAAACGCGGTTTGTTCTCTCTGTCGTGCTGGCCAAGTCCGACGGGGCAGTTGACCCAAGCCCTCGAAAGGAGTCAGTCCAGGGGTGGGGCATCCAGATAGTCCAGGTCCGGCTGCCCAACGATGGCGACATAATTGGACAGGGTCGCCAGGGCGATGGTACCTATAGCCTCCACGATCTCCTCGTCGGAAAAACCCGCCTGCTTCACTGAGTGGAACGCCTCATCGCTGACGTGGCCTCTCCTCTCCACGACCTCCCGAGCGAACCTCAGGAGCGAGTCGATCTTGGGGTCCTTACTCCGACCCCTTCTGGCATCCAAGGTCTCATCCAAGGTGAGGACACCGTGCTCCACGGCCGTTGATGTGTGAGAGGCGAGGCAGTACTCGCACCCATTGATCTGTGACGTCAGAAGATAGACCATCTCCCGCAGTCTCTTGTCGAGCTTGGCGGCGTCCAGACAAGCCGTCAGCTTGATGAAGCCGTCGAAGACAGTGGATGAGTTGGCCATGACGCAGTAAAGGCTCGGTACCATCCCGATCCGCTCGAAAAGCCTCCTAGTGAAGGCATCCGCATCTTCTGGCTCCACGTAGTTCAACCTCGCCATATCTCCCTCCTCTATCTCTTCTGAGCGGTCCCAAAGGACCCCGACGACCATCTGGTCTGGAGTTGAGTACCAGACTCCGATGGAAGTGTCAAGAAAAAGCGCGGGCCTTGACGTCTTCTGTCATTCGTGCTATAAAG